>Ga0307516_10000530_pt1 | contig 51072 bp, 31 predicted proteins | sample 19_EM_MG_FD_203310 | JGI IMG/M metagenome (GOLD analysis project Ga0307516, IMG submission 203310) | Populus trichocarpa ectomycorrhiza microbial communities from riparian zone in the Pacific Northwest, United States - 19_EM | ecosystem: Host-associated > Plants > Roots > Unclassified | place... | reverse complement strand
AAGCACTGGTTTTTTCCAAAATATCGGTTCGACGCGGCGGCAGGGCCTCGAGGCCGGCATCAAGTATGGCGGTGACCGTTGGTCCGCCTTCGGCCAGTACAGTCTCATCGATGCGACATTTCGGTCACCGCTCACGGTGAGTTCCCCCTTCAACCCGTTCAGGGAAGCGAACGGAGACATTCGAGTGCGGCGCGGCGATCGCCTTCCCGGCATACCGAAGAGTCGATTCAAAGCGGGTGCGGAGTACTCGATCACGCCGAATTGGTCGGCGGGCGCGTCGATCGTGATGGTGGGCAATCAGATATACCACGGGGACGAATCCAACCAGAACGCGCCGCTGCCGGGGTATGCCGTGATAAGCCTGCATTCGACGTATCGGGTGGGCAAGCGAATCGAACTGTTCGGCAATGTGCAGAACCTGTTCGATAAACGGTATGCCAACTACGGCCTGTATGGCGATCCGACCGGCGTGAACGCGCCGGGAATTCCTGCAACCGCGGGGTCCAATGATCCCGGGGTCGACAACCGCTTCCAGAATCCCGCGGCGCCTCGGTCGATATTCGGGGGGATCAGACTCAACTTCTAAGGACCGTTCCTCCGCCACTGGGCGGTTGGTACAGCATTTCCCTATCAGCCGAGTCTTACGCCACACCGCGCGTCCGCGATCTTGTTCCTCGCCCACCAGTGGTCCTATTCTATGGAGTCAGCCTTCCGGCCGGACCGATAGCAAGTGAATGCCAACCCCAATCAATCCACCGATTTCTTCGGACGAGCCCCGGTGATGAGGCAGGATCCGGGAGAGTATGACGCAGGGCGCGATCTGGCCGCGGGCGCCGTCGCTCACGGCGATCCCTCTGCCTCCCCCGGCTTGATCGAGCACATTCAAGGTGTCATGGAGCACCAGAAGGCGATGCTCGCGCGCGACCTGCATGATGAGTTGGGCGGTCTGTTGGTGGGGGCCGTGATGGATCTTGCATGGGCCGAACAGCACTTGTCGGCGCCGCCGGCGGAATTGAAGCAGAAATTGGTGCGCGCGCGGCAAACCCTCGCGGCGGCGATCGATATGAAGCGCAAGCTGATCGAAGAGCTGCGGCCCACCCTTCTCGACAATGTGGGGCTGTTCGCCGCGCTGCGCTGGCACGTGCGCGCCGCCTGCCAGCGGGCCGGAATAACCTGCGCCATCGATGTACCCGAGGATGAGCGCCGTTTCTTGCCCAATGTTCCGATTGCGCTGTTTCGCATCGTTCAGGAATCGCTGGCGGTCATCGTGGCGCGAAAACCCGTGGCATCCGCCGAACTTACCCTGACCGTCGACCGGCGGGACGTGGCCATCCTGATTCGCAGCGACGCAGCCGGTGCGCCGGCGGAAGATGAGCCCGGCATAAACGCCGACGTTCACTACCTGGCCGCGATACGACTGCGGGTGGCTTCGTTGAGAGGTGAATTCCACCACGACTATATTCCGGCGGTGGGGACTCGCATCGCCGTTCGATTCCCTCTCGAGCACACCGTGGCAGCAAGCTAGTCGGGACGGTGTGCGGTCGGCGTCCAATGCGCCGCGGACCCTGGCGTAGGCCGAATCCCACGCGGAGTCGAGCGCCGTCAATGTGGCGCCAGGCTCTTCCCGGAAGTACTTTGCCCCCGGGGTATTTCAAGGGTTCGCTGGCTTGAGTTACAAGGGGATGCCATGCTTCATTACGCCGTCGTTTTTCTCGTCATAGCGCTCATCGCGGCCGTGTTCGGATTTGGCGGAATCGCGGCGGGCGCCGCCGGAATCGCCAAGGTCTTGTTCGTGATCTTTCTGATCGGTGCCGTCGTGTCGTTCCTGATGCACGGTCGGAGCCGCGTCTGAGGGATCCGCGCGCCCTTTGGGGCATGCGGACGAGGGGACGCCCGGACGAGTCACGTCCGGGCGTCCGGGGTACCGGTCGAGCCTGCAGAAGGTCGCGCGCACCCGGTTCCGCCGCCGCGCTAAGTTCCGCTGCCGCGCTCAGTTCCGCAGGTAGGGAAACTCGAGCGTAGACCGCGGCTCGGCGATGTAAAACCCCTGGGCGAATCCAATCCCGAGCCGTCCGAGTTCCTGCATGACCTCGATCGATTCGACTCGTTCGGCAATGGTGTGAATGCCCATGGCCTTGCCGACCTGACTGATGGCCTCCACCATGCTGCGATCCACCGGATCGCGGGTCACGTTCTCGATGAACTGGCCGTCGATCTTCAAGAAATCCACCGGCAGGGTCTTTAGATACATGAACGATGAAAGACCGCTTCCGAAATCGTCGAGGGCGAAGTGGCAGCCGCGCGTCTTGAGCTCGCGCATGAAATAGACCACATTGGCGAGGTTGGCGATGGCGGCGGTCTCCGTGATCTCGAAGCACATGGCGCCCGCAGGCAGGTCCCGCGCACCCAATTCGGCGATCAGGTATTCCAGGAACCGTTCATCGTTGAGGGAAGTGCCCGACAGGTTGACGGCGATCGTGTACGGTTTGATGCCGGTGCCGCTGCGATGCACGAGCTGGTCCAGAGCCTGCCGCACCACCCATCGGTCGATCGACGGCATCACGTTGTAACGCTCGGCAGCGGGTATGAATTCGGCGGGCGCGATGAGGGAGCCCGACTCGTCGCGCAAACGCAGCATGAGCTCGAACTGTTCCCGCTCGTAGCGATTGGCGCCGATGGGAACGATGGGCTGGAAGAACAGCTCGAAGCGGCTGTCGTCGCAGGCCCGCGTTAGTTTGGACACCCAATGCATTTCGCGATGCCGCTCCGGCATGTTGTCGGGTTTGTACAATTGCACGCGATTGCGGCCCTGATCCTTCGCGGAGTAACAGGCGACGTCCGCGGCGCTCATCACGCTGGCCACGGTTGGCGTTTCGCTGGTGATTTCGACGATGCCGATGCTGACGCCGACCGCCGATACGCCGTCCTGCCAGACGAACCGGTAATCGCGGATGGCCTGCCGCAGGCCTTCGGCCACGCGCAGCGCATGATCGAGCGGGCAGTCCTGCAGCAGGATGCCGAATTCGTCCCCGCCGAGGCGTGCCAGCGTGTCGCCGACGCGCACCCGCGACTGCAGCACTCCGGTAATCTGCTTCAGGAGCTGGTCCCCCGCCGGATGGCCGCACGTGTCGTTGATCAGCTTGAATTGATCGAGGTCCAGATAAAGCAGCGCATGCCGGCACCCGGCTTTGGAGCGGACGCTGTCGACCGCCGCAGTGAGGCGATTGTCGAACTCGCGCCGATTGATGAGCCCGGTGAGCGCATCGTGGCTCGCCTGGTAATGCAGCGCCCGGTGCAGGCGCCGCTCCTTGCTGATGTCGTGGAACACCATGACGGCGCCGAGCATGTTGCCGGCGCGGTCGCGGATGGGCGCAGCCGAATCCTGGATGGCGATTTCCTGTCCGCGGCGATTGATCAATACGGTGTGCTCGGCCAAGCTCAGCGGCTGTCCCTCGCGAAGACAGCGCATGACCGGGCTCTCGATCGGTATCTGCGTCGCTTCGTCGACCACGGTCAAGATGTCGCCGATGCGCTGTGATTGCGCCTCCCTGCTCTCCCAGCCGGTGAGGCTCTCCGCCACCGGATTCATGTAATCGATGCGCCCCTCGGAATCAGTGGTGATGACCGCATCGCCGATCGACTGGAGCGTGACCTGCGCCCGCTCCTTCGCCTGGAAGACCGCGGTTTCGGCTTTCTTGCGTTCGGTGATGTCGGTGATGGTGCCCTCGAATCCGCTGATGCGCCCTTCCTTGTCGCGCACCACCCGCCCATTGTCGACGGCCACCAGCATGGAGCCGTCCTTGCGGCGCAAGACGTACTCGACATTGCGCACCTCGCCTTCGCTGTCGAGCCGGCGGACATAGCTGTCGCGATCCGCCGGATACCAATACAACGAGGCCGCGGATGCCTGGTAGATCTCCTCGGCCGAACCGTACCCCAGCATCTGCACGAAGGCGGGATTCACCAGCAAGAATCGTCCGTCGCGCGTCGTCCGATAGACGCCCTCCATGACGCTCTCGAACAGCCCGCGAAACTTCGCCTCGCTGTCGCGCAGGGCGTCTTCGGCGCTGCGCCGTTCGATCGCGATTCCGGCGATTTGAGACATGCGCGACATCAACTCATGATCGCGGGACAGCGGCAGTCCGGTTTGGCGCTGATACACCGAAAACGTCCCGACGATTGCCCCGTCCGACGCCACGATGGGCGCGGACCAGGCGGCGCTCAGACCCGCGTGCCGGGCGGCATCGCGGCGATATTCCCACAGGGCGTCGGATCCGATGTCGGCCACCGTGACCTGACGGGACAGATAGACTGCGGCCGCGCACGAGCCGAAGCGGATGCCGACCGGCGCATGATCCATGGCCGCGACGAACTCTCGCGGCAGCCGGGGCGCAACGCCGAACTGGATGACCTGTCCCTCCCGGTCGAGCAGATTGATCGCGCAGAAGCTGCCTTCGATGACGCGCTCGATGACTTCGGCGATGGCCTCGAGAACCGACAGAAGCGGTGCATTGGCGGCGATCTTCTCGAACACCCGCCGCTCGCCGGCGGCGATGGCGTCGCCGCGCTTGCGTTCGGCGCAGTCGCGAATACACACGATGTAGCCGTCGCGCCGGTTGAGGCTGGCCTTGCTCACCGCGACCTCGACCTCGACCCGCACCCGCTCCTTGGTGGTGCCCCAGGTCTGATGGGCGGCCAGATCGACGTGCGTGTCGTCGATCTTCGTGGCGAAGCGCTCCAGGAACTCCACGAGCGGACCGCGCGCCGCGTCGCCGGCTCTCGCGGCACCCGCGTCGGGAAGCAGGAAGTCCAGCGTGCGGCCCAGCACCTCGGCAGCGGAGTAGCCGAAGAGGCGTTCCCCGGTGGGGTTGAAGGTTTCGATGTGGCCGACTTCGTCGACCGTGACGATCGCGTCCTTGACGTTGTCCAGAATGGCCTGCAAGTGGGAGGCCGTCTCTTCACGGATCTCGCGGGTGAGCGCCTGAGCCTCATCCGACATGAGCTGCATGGAGAGGACGACGCCGCGCCGTTCGGCATCGAGGCGGTCATAGTGCGCACTGACCTGCTTCAACAGCGCCTCGACGTCCAGCTCGCCGCCGCGGCCGCGCGCCGCCTCGAGTTGCTGGCCGAGCACGCGATTGTAGCTGTCGGAAGTTTCCGCTACCGCGCTGCGAAGCGCGGCAGCAATATCGCGTGCCACTCCTGAATCTCCCGCACTGAAACATGGAGGGCTTCCCGCCCTCGGTCTCGAATGTTAGGGAGATCCCGCAACGGAGGCGTGACGGGCGTCTCGGTTCGGCCAATAATCGGTTAAATTATCCGCGCGCCCGGCCCCTCAAGAAGCTTGATCCAAGGTTTCGCGCCCCGAGCGCTTTCGCTCGTTTCCCCGCAGGCTGCGCTTGCGCAGCCGGATCGAATTCGGCGTCACTTCGATCAATTCGTCGTCGTCGATGAACTCCATCGCCTGTTCCAGGGAAAAGCGGATCGGCGGCGTGAGAACGACGTTTTCGTCCTTGCCGGCGGCTCGCATGTTGGTCAGTTTCTTGCCCTTGAGAGGATTGACCACGAGATCGTCCTCGCGATTGTTGAGACCGATGATCATGCCTTCGTAGACCTCTTCGCCGGGCCCGATGCACAACCTGCCGCGCTCCTGCAGACTGAACAGCGAATACCCCAGCGCCACACCCTGGCCATTGGCGATCAAGACGCCGTTCGGCCGCTGACCGAGTTCGCGCTGCACGACCGGACCGTAATGATCGAACACGTGATGCAGCAAGCCCGTGCCGCGGGTCATGGTGCGAAACTCCGTTTGAAACCCGATCAGACCTCGAGAGGGGACCATGTAATCCAAGCGAACCCGGCCCCGGCCGTCGGCCTGCATGTCCTTGAGGTCGGCGCCGCGGCTGCCCAGAGCCGACATGATCGAACCTTGCGCCTCGCTATCGGCGTCCACGGTCACCTGCTCGTACGGCTCATGCGCTACGCCGTCGATTTGCTTGATGACGACACGCGGCCGGGATACGGCCATCTCGTAGCCTTCACGCCGCATGTTCTCCAGCAACACCCCGAGATGCAATTCGCCGCGGCCGAAGACCACGAATTTGTCGGGATCCGACGTCGGTTCGACGCGCAATGCCACGTTGTGTATGGACTCGCGGTCGAGGCGCTCGCGGATTTGCCGGCTGGTGACGAATTTGCCTTCGCGGCCGAGGAACGGCGAGGTATTGACCTCGAACGTCATGCTGATGGTCGGTTCGTCGACGGTCAGACTCGGCAACGCCTCGACATTCAGCGGGTCGCAGAGCGTGTCCGAGACCTTGGGCTCGGAGATTCCCGCGAAAGCCACGATATCGCCCGCAAACGCCGATTCGACCTCGATGCGGGTGAGCCCGTGAAACCCCAATACCTGCGTAATCCTCTCCGGGCGCTGTTTGCCCTCGCGGTTGACCACCGTGACCGCCATGCCCTTCCTGAGGGTCCCGCGCTTGATGCGGCCGATGCCGATCGCACCGACGTAACTGGAATAATCCAGCAGGGTCACCTGCAACTGCAGCGAACCTTCGGAGTCGACGTCGGGGGGCGGGCAATGATCGACGATGGTCTTGAACAACGGCTGCATGTCGCCGTCGCGGACGGTCGACTCGAGACCCGCGAACCCGCGCAGTGCCGATGCATAGATCACGGGGAAGTCCAACTGCTCGTCGGTCGCTCCGAGGCGGTCGAACAGATCGAAGGTCTGGTCCAACACCCAGCCGGGACGAGCCTCGTCGCGATCGATCTTGTTGATGACGACGATGGGGCGCAGTCCGTGCTTGAACGCTTTCTGGGTGACGAAACGCGTCTGCGGCATGGGCCCGTCGACGGCGTCCACGAGGAGCAGCACGCAATCCACCATCGCGAGCACGCGCTCCACCTCGCCGCCGAAATCCGCATGCCCCGGCGTATCGACGATATTGATCTGGAAATCGCCCCAGGTGATCGCCGTGTTCTTGGCAAGGATGGTGATGCCGCGCTCGCGTTCCAGCGCATTCGAATCCATGACGCGCTCCTGCAGATCTTTGCGCGCGTCGAGGGTGCCCGACTGGCGAAGGAGCTGATCGACCAGCGTGGTCTTGCCATGATCGACGTGCGCGATGATGGCTATGTTGCGGAGTTTCTGCATCACAGTGGCCTTGAGCGAAACTCACCATTATAGGGTCTTATCGCAAGATGCGCCGGAGTTTCAGTCGCCCCCGCCGGATGCGACGATGATGGGCACCGAAAAAGACCGCGATTCGGTCACATCGTCCTCTTTCAGGGACACGCTGAGGCCCAGCAGATGCACGCCGTCGGCGGTCGGGGTCAGCGGGATGTTCAGCCGGTATACCTGGGCAGGGTCCAAGGAGGGGATTTCGATCGGCGTGGTGTTCGGCGCGAGTTGCAGCCCCTCCGAGGAGGAGACCTGCACCATCGCGGAGCTCGCCGCAATTTGTGGCAGGACCGCAATGACGATCTCGAAACGCTTGCCCACCGATGGCCGTTGCGGGAGATCGAATTTGACGGCAACCGGCGCCGTCGATTTGCCGATGGTCACCGCCTCGACCATGCCCGCGGTCAACTCTTCGGGGGTCGGGCCCCGCTTGATCGGCGGAGCGACAGCGGCCGGCGCGACGGTGACCGCCGGTGCCTGTTTCGACTCGCCATTGCAACCCGCCAACAGCACCGCCGCAACCAACCCCAGCTTACTCCCTGTAGTCATCCGCACATGATCACTCAAACGCCGAGGCAATCACAACTCCAGCCGCGCTCCGAGGCAATCACAGCTCCAGCCGCGGTCCCATGACGGCGGCCAGCTGATCCTCGAGCGCGCGATAGTGCTCCTCCCAATAGCGCGGCTCGGCGAACCAAGGAAATGCCCGAGGAAATGCCGGATCGTCCCAGCGGCGCGCCAGCCACGCCGAATAATGAATCATGCGCAGTGCCCGCAACGGTTCGATGAGGGCCAGCTCCCCCCGGTCGAAGGGTAGAAATTGCTCGTACCCCTTCAACAGATCGACGAGGTCTGCCCGCATCTCCTGTTGGCTGCCCGCAAGCAGCATCCAGATGTCCTGGATCGCCGGTCCGGTGAGGCAATCATCCAGATCGACGAAATGCGGTCCGAGATCGGTCCATAGAATATTGCCGCGGTGACAATCGCCGAGGATCCGTCCGAGCCGGGCGCCGCCCCAGCCGTCCGCCTGCGCCTCGACTTCCTCCAAAAGCGAGTCGGTGAGGTCCTGGTACTTGGTCGCGAGATAGTCGGGCATCCAATCGCCGTCCAACACGAAATCCCGCGCATTGCGCCCCAGGTCCGCCACGCTCAGTTGCCGGCGATGCGTGAACCGGCCGGCGCGGCCGACGCCGTGGATTCGGCCGAGAAACCGCCCCACCCACTCGCGGTCGTCGGCAGTCCCCAACTCCGGCCACCGGCCTCCCCGCCGCGGGAAAATGGCGTAGCGAAACCCTTGATGGGTGAACAGCGATTCCGCGGCGCCGGCCGCGCCGGCGCGGCGGAGCGGCGCCACCACCGGAATTTCCTGCGCGGCCAATTCCAGTGAAAACGCGTGCTCCTCGTGGATGGCGGCATCGGTCCAGCGGCCGGGCCGGTAGAACTTTGCGACCACGGGCGCAGCTTCTTCGATGCCGATCTGATAAACGCGATTCTCATAGCTGTTCAGCGCAAGGACTCGTCCGTCGCAGCGATAACCCGCCGCCTCGATCGCATCCAGCACGGTCTCGGGAGATAGCTCGGAATAAGGTGCGTCGACGGTCATAGGTGCGATGTTAGAATGAATGGCATGCGACTACCCAGGCCCAAGTCATTGAGCGGATTGATGCTGATCGGCTTCACGATCGTGGCTGCGCCGCTGCTATTCGCCATCGTGAACGCCGCCGTGCAGATGAATCGACTGTCGAACCGCAGCGAGCAACTGGTCGTGCATGGCGTCCAGGGTACCCGCAACAACCAAAGCATGTTCGAGGAGATAGGGGCGCTGGAGCGTTCGGCGAGGCTCTACCAGATCATCGGCAACGCCGAACTGCTCGAGGGCTACACCCGCAATCACGCGCGCCTCTCGGCGACGATCGGCGAGCTTCTGACCTTGCCGCTCGATGCGCGATCGCAGACCGATGCGCGCGGTCTGCTGGCGGAAGCCGACCGGCTTTCAGGCCAATTGAAGGCGGCCCCGCCGAACTCGCCCCGCATGGCGGAAATCATCAACGCCTTTCCGCACATGTCCGAAATGGCCTCGACCTTGTCGAACCGCATCAATAAGGACATCAACGACGAACTGACCAGTCTGCAGCTCGCGGCGCAACGCGCGCAGCAGAAACTGTTCTGGCAGACGCTGCTGCTGGTGCCCATGACACTCGCGGTGGTCGGCGTTTTCACCTACCTGTTCGGCCGGCCCATCCGGGCCATCGATCGCGCCATCAGCGAACTCGGCCGCGGCACGTTTTCCAGGCCGATCGCCATCAGCGGCCCGGCTGACCTGGAACGTTTGGCAGCCCAGCTCGAATGGCTGCGCGGCAGATTGTTGGAGTTGGCGCAGGAAAAGAATCGATTCCTGCGACATATGTCGCATGAATTGAAGACACCGCTCGCGAATATTCGGGAAGGCACCGAACTCTTGATGGACGGAGCGGTCGGTGAGCTCCAGAGCGCCCAGCGCGAAGTCGCCGGGATCTTGCGCGAGAACGGAATGAAATTGCAGCGGCTCATTGAAAACTTGTTGTCCTTCAGCGCGTGGCAGGCGAAGAGCGTGGGGCTCGAGATCACGGAGTTCAAATTGCGCCCACTGGTGAAATCGGTGCTCGAAAATCAACAGTTGACGCTGGTGGCGCAACGGGTCCGTCTCGACGTGCACGTCGAGGATCTCACCCCTAGCGCCGATCGCGGCAAAATTCGTCTCATCCTCGACAATCTCTTGTCGAATGCCATCAAATTCACCCCGCGAGGGGGCACGATCGCGATTCATGCCCGCGGCGAGCGTGAGCAATTGATATTGGACGTCATGGACAGCGGCCCCGGCATTCCGGCCGAAGAACGCAACCGCATATTCGAAGCGTTCTACCAGGGCAAGACCCCGCAGGGGGGCCACGTGAAGGGCACCGGGATCGGTCTCTCGGTGGTCACGGAGTTCGTGAACGCACACGGCGGCAGCATCGAGATTTTCGAGTCCAAGACGGGGGGCGCTCACTTCCGGGTCCGCCTTCCGCTGCGCCAGGCAGCCAAGCCGACCCGCACGGCAGCTCATGCGGCTTAGTCGTTTGCGCAATGCAGCATGCGCGCTCGCCCTCGCGATTGGCGGGGTCGCGGGTTGCGGCGTGCTGGGCGGCACCCAAACGATCCCGAAGACCGCACCGCCTCCCGCGGACCGGCCGCAAGCCGACTTGACCGCCGTCACACCCGCGCTCGAAATGATGCGAGCGCTGCCCTCCTCGGACCCTGCGCGGCAGGCCGAGCTGTTTCAGTCGACCAAGGACGCCGCGGCGCTGGCCCCGACGACCAGCAACAAGCTCAGGTTCGCCCTGGCTCTCGCGACTCCGGGTCACGTGGGCTCAGATCCCGTCGCCGCGCAGCGACAGTTGGCGGAATTACTGGCTACACCTGAAACTCTCTTGCCGGTCGAACGCTTGCTGGCCATGGTGGAGCTGCGAGAAGTCGATCAGCGGCTGATCCTGCAGGAGGAAAACAAGCAATTGCGGGAAGAAGCACCACGCGAATCGCGCGAGAAGCTGCTGGCGCTCAATCGCCGGCTGACGGCCGAGTCGGATGAGAACGCACGCTTGCGAAAAGCCCTGGATGAGGCCCAAGCGAAGCTCGAGGCGGTCACCCATATCGAACGATCCATCAACGATCGCGGAACCAACGGATCACATACGCCGTAGGATCGCCTACGCCATGAGCAACGGCATACGCCCTGGAGACTGAAAGTGAACGCCCATCCGATCGCCGCCACCACTCCGCTCGCCTTCGGCCTTCAACCGGGGCCGCGGGATAGTTCGACACCGCAGAAGCGCAAGGCGCGCATCCTGGTCGTGGATGACGATCCAGGCCTGCTGCGGCTCTTGACCATCCGGCTGCGGGCGGAGAACTACGAAGTCGAGGCCGTCGAGAGCGCCGCCGCGGCCCTTGCCGCCTGTACGCGCTTCCGTCCCGACCTGGTCATCACCGATCTTCGCATGGATCAGATGGACGGCATCGGATTGCTGAAGGAACTTCAGAGCCGGTGGCCGGGCTTGCGGGTGATCATTCTCACGGCGCACGGCACGATTCCGGATGCCGTGCACGCGACGCAAAGCGGAGCGTTCGGCTTTCTGACCAAACCGGTCGACAAACAGGATCTTTTGGACCACGTCCAAAAGGCCCTCAAAGTGTCCGGGTTTGCACACGTGGATGAGGATTGGCGCGCAAACATCGTGACGCGCAACCAATTGATGGAGGACAAGCTCGCCCAGGCCAACATGGTGGCGGGCACAGACGCCAGGGTGCTGCTCACCGGCGAGAGCGGCACCGGCAAGGAATTGCTGGCGCGCGCCATCCACGACGCCAGTCCGCGGCGGAACAAGCCTTTTGTAGCGGTCAACTGCAGTGCAATGGCGGAAAACATTCTCGAGTCGGAACTGTTCGGCCATGAGAAGGATGCCTTCAACGGCGCCACGCGATCGCAGAAGGGGCTGTTCGAGACCGCAGAGGGCGGAACGCTGTTGCTCGATGAAGTCGGCGACATGCCCATGCGGCTTCAGGTCAAGCTGCTGCGCGTTCTGCAGGAAAATCACATCCGTCCGATCGGGGGCGAGGAAGCGGTGCAAATCAACGTGCGCGTCATCTCCGCCACGCACCGCGATCTGCATCAACTGATGATCGGCGGACAATTTCGCGAGGACTTGTACTACCGCCTCAACGTCGTTCACATCGAAATGCCGTCGCTCGGGCGCAGGCGCGAGGACATCCCGCTTCTGGTCGCGCATTTCCTCGAGCAAATCGCCAAAGAGACCGGGCAGAGGAAGATCTACGCGCCGGAAGCGGTCGAACTGTTGGCGACTGCCGAGTGGCCCGGCAACATTCGGCAGCTATATAACGTCGTTCGTCAGAACGTCGCCCTTTCGCACGGCGCCATCATCACCGCTGAATTGGTGCAGCAATCTTTAGGGGGGAGTCCGACGCGGCTGCCCTCTTTCGACGAGGCGCGCGACGAGTTCACCCGCAATTATCTGTCGCAGATCCTTCAGATCACGGCGGGCAACGTCAGCCAGGCCGCGCGCTTGGCGAAACGCAACCGCACCGACTTCTACAAGCTTCTGTCGCGCCACCAACTCCTGCCGGACGATTTCAAGAAGGCGTGAAGTATTCGGCGACGCGCGCGACGACCGTGCCGAGTTGCTCCTCGGTCAGTTCCGGGAAGATGGGGATGGCCAGCGTCTCCGCCGCCGCCCGCTCCGACTCGGGAAAGGTTCCGGGAGCGTAGCCCAGATAGCGGAAGCACTCCTGGCGGTCGAGCGGTACCGGGTAATAGATCTCGGTTCCTATGCCGTGCCTGCCGAGAAATTCCCGAAGAGCATCCCGATCATGAACACGGATAACGTATTGATTGAAGATATGGCGCTGGCCGGGCGCGGCCCGCGGAGTGATCACGCGGCCTCCGAGCTGCGCCGCGGAAAATGCGCGATCGTAATATGCTGCGTTGCGCTGCCGCCCCGACGTCCAACCGTCCAGGTACTTCAGCTTGACGCGCAGGACCGCCGCCTGCAGCTCATCGATGCGGAAATTTCCGCCGATCAGCGCATGAAAATATTTCGGCTTGCCGCCGTGGACACGGAGCACGCGCATCCGTTCGGCGAGTTCCGGGTCCTTGGTGGTGCACAGCCCGGCATCGCCGAAGGCTCCCAGATTCTTGCTGGGAAAAAAGGAAAAGCAGCCGATGTCCCCGATCGAACCCACGCGGACGCCGTGCTTGTATTCGGTACCGACAGCCTGCGCGGCATCTTCGATGACTTTGAGACCGTGGTGCCTCGCGATTTCCATGAGCCCGTCCATATCCGCGGCTTGGCCGTAAAGATGCACCGGCATGATGGCCCTGATGCGTCCACGAGTCGCGCGGTTGACGAGACCATCGCCGGTCGTGATGCAATCCCGTTCGATGAACGTCTGCACCGCGGAGGGCGACATATTGAACGTTACCGGATCAATATCGCAGAATACCGGCCGCGCGCCGGTGCGCGCGATCGTCCCCGCGGTCGCAAAGAAAGTGAAGGGCGAGGTCACCACTTCGTCCCCGGCGCCGATTCCGAGGGCCATCAGCGCCAGAAGCAGGGCATCCGTGCCGGAAGACACTCCTACACCGAATGGCGCTCCGCAGTAGCGCGCAATCTCCTCTTCGAATCCGCGGACGTTCTCGCCGAGAATGAACTGCTGCGTCGTGCAAACCTGCTCGATCAGCGGCATCACCTCGGCACGGATTTGCGCGAACTGCGCCTTAAGATCGAGTAATGGAACGTTTGTCATGGCTGACTAGAATAACATCGGTTTCAATTAACTTTCGTCGAAGTGGAGAGATGGGTCACGCATGAATCGACGTCCACGGTTGATAATCACTGGTGATTATGTCTCAGATCGGCGATTGCCGATCGACGTCCCGACCGTTGTCGGTGCTTCAACGGATGTGAGATGACTCAGCCAGTCCTTGCCAAGAGGAGTTTCTTGATCGCCGTACTGGCGGCCGCGCAGGCCATCGTGCCGGCGATCGTCGCCGTGGCCTCGCTGTATGCGACGATCATTTTGTTCGGCGCCAAGTTCGATCCTTCGTCCTCGGCCATCGTCATCGTGGCAGTGCTGTGCCTGGTCCTGGTCCAGGGGCCCCGCGAAGTGAATACGCAAATCACGTCGCCCCGCGTCTCGGCCGTGGTCGACGTGATCTTCCGCTGGATGCTGCTGCTCGCGGTGCTGCTCGCCATCGCCTACGTCACGAAGTCGCCCCTGCAAGTCTATCCGCGAAGGATTTTTCTCACCTGGGCCGCGGCGACGCCCGTGGGGCTCGTCCTGGCCACGCTGGCCATGCAGGAGCTGATGCGACGGTTTCTCATCAGCGCGTTCGACAGCCGCAGCGCCATCATCGCCGGCTACAATACCAGCAGCTTGGAACTGGCGCGCCGGCTGAAGAGCAACCCCGGCATGCGTCTCGAGGTGGCCGGATTTTTCGACGACCGGAGCAGCGATCGGCTCGGAATGGAACCGGACGCCGAACTCGTCGGCAGTTTGAGCGATCTCGGAAGTTACGTGAAGGAACACCGGACCGACGTCATCTTCATCGCGCTGCCGATTCGCCACGTCAAGCGCGTGATGAATCTTCTGGACGACCTGCGCGACACCACCGCGTCGATCTACTATGTTCCGGACATCTTCGTGTTCGACTTGATTCAGGCGCGATCGGGCGAAATACACGGCATTCCGGTCGTGGCGATGTGCGAGACCCCGTTCTACGGATACCGCGGAGTCGCCAAGCGGTTGACCGACATCGGTTTGTCGCTGTTGATCCTGTTGCTGCTTCTACCGCTGCTCGCCCTGGTGGCGATCATGGTCAAGACCTCGTCTCCGGGCCCCATCATCTTCAAACAACGCCGTTACGGTCTGGACGGCAAAGAGATCGCGGTCTACAAATTCCGCACCATGCGGGTGACCGAGGACGGTTCTCACATCCGGCAAGCGTCGCGCACCGATACCCGGATTACGCGAATCGGCGGCATTCTTCGCCGCACGTCGCTTGACGAGCTGCCGCAGCTCATCAACGTATTGCAGGGACGAATGAGTCTGGTGGGTCCGCGCCCGCATGCGGTCGCCCACAACGAGGAATACCGCAAACTCATCAAGGGCTACATGGTCCGGCACAAGGTTCTGCCGGGGATCACCGGACTGGCCCAGGTGAACGGTTGCCGCGGAGAAACCGCGGAATTGAAGGACATGGAAGCACGCGTGAACTTCGATCTCGATTACCTCAGACATTGGTCGCCGATGCTGGACATCAAGATCATTCTGCTTACGGTGGTGAAGGTGTTTCGCGACGACAAGGCCTATTGATCCGCCGGGGATGACGCCTGTCGATCCGCGAGCACGGCGACGCCCGCCGATACGAAGTGTTCGTGAAACAGGTAGCGGCCCACGATGGGCAGAGCGACGCGCCGGGCGAACTTGATGCTGCGCGTGGCGCTTACCGCGAAGGTGCCGGTCGAGTTGCCCCATGCGCCGGCCTCGACCCGCAAATCATGAAAATCCAGCCATTCTCCGACCAGCGGATACTGGCACTTGTAAAGGGCCTCTTTTACTGCAAATAAGAGGGTCAGGGCAGCCGGCTGTTCGCCGGCCGGCAGGGACCGTACCCAGGCCAACTCTTCGCTGCGAGCAATCGTCGGCCAGATGTCCAGGGTGGGGGCGCCTACGATTTCACTGTCGAGGCCGATGGCCAGGATGCTGGCGCGGGACGCGACCGCAGCAGCACAGAAGCCGGCGGTGTGGGTGATGGTGCCGATGTATCCGTCGGGCCATAGGGGCTGGCGATCGGGCGCCGCACGGAGCGCAAAGTCGCGGACGCCGAATTCCGCAAGGGCGGCCCGGGCGCATGCCCGTCCGGCGGCGAATTCGGCAATGCGCTTCGGGACGGCCCGCGCGACGTGCTCCGCTTCCGCGGGGTGCAGTTCGGCGGGGTCGCCGGGAATGCGGCGGTCTCTGGTGACGACGGTTTGCGGAAATAGAGTGCGGATCGACCCTTCGGGCATGAGCGGCTTCAATGGGAACTGTGAAATAGTAGACACTTTGACAATAATCTCCCCCGGCCATAGGGTCCAACACTACGCTAATCTTCCCGGAACCCGGCGTTTCCGGAGTTATGCAAGGAGGACGAACCGGCATAGGAGCCCGTCTGTGTTCCGCTCGACCCCGGAGCACTTCAGACAGGGTCCAAGGACAACTTTGACATGAAACCCCAGAAAACGATTCACGCGGCGTTCTCCGAGCGTGCCGCACCCGTGCTCGACCGGATTGCGGTGGACAGCGGCGAGCAGAGCCTCACCTATGCGGAACTCGAGCAACGATCTACCCGAATCGCGGGTTACCTGCAGCGCCATGGGGTCGGTCGCGGCGATCGCGTCGGACTGTTCTCGCAGCGATCGATCGATGCCGTAACGGCCCTGCTCGGAATACTCAAAGCAGGTGCGGCCTATGTGCCCTTCGATCCGGCGTATCCGGCCAAGCTGCTGCGCTTCATGTACGAGGACTGCGCGCCGGCGCTCATGCTGGTCGAGTCTGCGCTGCTTGGTTCGGGCAGCGAGCCCTTTTGGACCGGTTCCGCGCACGACGTGCACGCCGCCGTCCAAGGTGCGGAAACGCCGCCGGCCGGCGCTCTGCCGGAAACGGGCCCGGAGGATCTCGCCTATGTCATGTATACGTCCGGGTCGACGGGGCATCCCAAGGGCGTTTTGATCCCGCATCGCGGGGTGGTCCGCCTGGTAGTCGATAATTCCTTTGCCTCCATGGGCCCAGACCAGGTGCACTTAATGCTGGCGCCGCTGGCCTTCGATGCGTCGACCTTCGAGATTTGGGGCGCGTTGCTGAATGGCGCGAAGCTGGCCATCATGACGGCACCCTACCCGTCGCTCGATGACGTCGCCCATGCCATCTCGCGATTCGGGGTCACGACGCTGTGGCTCACCGCCGGATTGTTCCATCTGATGGTCGATCATCGCTTGAAGGGACTGGCACCCCTGCGCCAACTGATCGCCGGCGGCGATGTACTATCGCCCCCCCACATCGCCAAGGCCCAGGCAGCTCTTCCGGAATGCCGATTGATCAATGGCTACGGACCCACCGAAAATACGACCTTTACCTGCTGTTATTCGATTCCGCGAGAGTTGCCGCCGGGCCCCATTCCGATCGGGACCCCGATCGCCCAGACCACCGTCCACATTCTCGACGACGCGGGAAAGCCGGCCGCGGACGGGCAGGAAGGGGAACTCTACGCCGGCGGCGCGGGCCTGGCGCTCGGCTACCTCAACCGCGCCGAACTGACCGCGGAGCGCTTCGTCGCGAATCCTTTCGATCCGAGCGGGTCCACCCGGTTGTACCGGACGGGCGACCGGGTGCGACGGCGCGCCGACGGCAACATCGAGTTTTTGGGCAGGGTGGACCGGCAGGTCAAGATCAACGGCAAGCGGGTTGAATTGGACGAGATCGAGGCCTGTCTACGTAGAAGTCCCCTGGTCGAAGACGCCGCCGTGACATCACCGATCGACGATAATGGACCCCGGAAGGTTCATGCATACGTCAAGTTGCGGGCGGGCACGGGCGGGGGCGCCGCCGAGTTGCGTGATTTTCTGCGACTCGAAACCGCCGACTACATGATCCCGGCGAGCTTCACCCTGATGGATGAGTTGCCGCTCTCGCCCACCGGAAAAATCGATCGATCGAAGTTGCCGCGGCCGCGCAAGGACCCTCCGCCCGGCGGGGCCGCGCGGCCGGTCACAGGAAATGAAACGGAGACGATGCTGCTCGAGATCTGGCGCAAAGTTCTCGGCACGGAGGTGGTGGGTTTGAACGACAACTTTTTCGATTTGGGTGGCACGTCCCTGCAATTGATCCAGGTGCACGCAACAATTGCGTCTGTTATGGACAACGATCTCACCGTGGTAGACCTCTTCCAGTACCCGCGAATCAGCACCCTGGCTGCGCGCCTCGCGACCGACGGCGGCAAGGCCGTGCCTGGCTCGGCCACCGAGCCCAAGACCGCCGGCGTCCTGACCGCAGAACAGCGGGCGCGACGCCAGCATGCGGCTCTGGCGCGAGCGCGCACCCACCTACGGCGGAATGTCCCATGACCGATCGCGGGGCGAGGAGATTCCAGCCGACATTCAGGGAAGGTTCAAATGACTGATCGCGGGAACGGCCAGGCGGAAGATATTCCAGGCGCGGTAGCCATCATCGGTATGGCAGGCCGATGGCCGGGGGCCAAGAACGTGGATGAGTTCTGGCGCAATCTTTGCGCCGGAGTCGAGTCCATAACGCACTTCGAGGACTCGGAACTCGAGGACAGCTTCGACGCAGAAATTCGCGGCGCCCCCAACTTCGTGAAGGCCCGTCCGATCCTCGAGAACGTCGATCAATTCGACGCCGAATTCTTTGGAATGTACGCCAAGGAGGCGGAACTGACGGACCCGCAGCACCGGCTGTTTTTGGAATGCTCCTGGGAAGCCCTGGAGGATGCCGGCTACGATCCGGCCGCCTACCGTGGCGCCATCGGTGTATTCGCGGGGTCGAGCATCAACACCTACCTGCTCAACAATGTGTGCGGCGAGCGCCGTACCATCGAAGAGTTCACCAGCAGCTACCAGGTGGGGTGCTATCCCCTGCTGCTCGGTGCGGGACCGGACTTTCTGGCGACCCGGGTTTCCTACAAACTCGATCTCAAAGGTCCGAGCTTCACCTTGCAGACGGCGTGCTCCACGTCGCTGCTGGCCGTGGCACAGGCATGTCAGAGTTTGCTGCTCTTCCAGGCGGACATGGCGCTCGCCGGCGGCGTATCGATCACATTCCCGCAAAAACGTGGCTACCAGCATCTCGAAGGCGGCATGGTGTCGGCCGATGGGACATGCCGTCCTTTCGACGCCGACGCGACCGGAACCATTTTCGGCAGCGGCGCGGGTGTCGTACTGCTCAAACGGCTGGAGGACGCCGTCGCCGACGGCGATCATATCTATGCGGTGGTGCGCGGAGCGGGCATCAACAACGACGGTGCATCCAAGGTCGGATTCACAGCCCCCAGCGCACTCGGTCAGGCCGCGGTCATCGAGATGGCTCACGCCGGTGCCGGAGTCGACCCACGCTCGATCAGCTACGTCGAATGCCATGGCACTGCCACTCCGCTGGGCGACCCCATCGAGGTTGCCGGTTTAACCAAAGCGTTCGCCGCGGGTACCAACGATGTGCAGTTCTGCGCAATCGGATCGGTGAAGGGTAATGTGGGACATTTGGATGCTGCCGCGGGAGTCACCGGACTCATCAAGACCGCCTTGGCCCTGAAGCACCGCATGCTGCCGCCTTCGCTGCATTACCGTCGCCCAAACCCGCAAATTGATTTTTCCCGCACGCCGTTCTTCGTCAATGCGGCGCTCACTCCCTGGGCCGAGACGGCCACGCCGCGACGCGCGGGCGTGAGCGCGTTCGGCGTCGGCGGAACCAACGTTCATGTGGTCCTCGAGCAGCCTCCGGTCACCGCGCCCGCCGCCGAGTCGTCGGCGAACGATCGTCCGCAACTCCTGGTCCTGTCGGCGCGCAGCGCAGCTGCGCTCGATGCGGCGCGGTTGCGGCTCGCCGCGCATCTGCGCGAGCACCCCACCCTGCGCCTCGAGGACATCGCCTACTCGCTTCAAGCCGGCCGCCGTGCGTTCGATCATCGGTCGAGCATCGTGGCTCGCGATGTCGGGCAAGCCCTCGACAAACTCGACGCCGACACCCCGGGTGGCGGCACGCGGGGAGCCCGACGCGCGGGCAACGGCGCCGCGGTCTTCATGTTCCCCGGCCAGGGCGCGCAATACCCGGGGATGGGTCAGGACCTGTTCCGGCACGAACCGGTATTCCGACAGCACATCGAGCGCTGCGCCGCGGTCTTGAAGCCGCTGATGACGGACGACCTGATATCGCTTCTTTATCCGGCGATTGTTTCCGCGGAGTCGAAGCAGCGCCTGATGTCGACGATTGCGGCGCAGCCGGCGATCTTCAGTGTCGAGTATGCCCTGGCAAATCTTTGGATGAGTTGGGGCATCCAACCCACGGCGATGATCGGTCACAGCATCGGCGAATTCGTTGCCGCGGTGATCGCCGGGGTCTTCTCGCTGGAAGATGCGCTCAAGCTGGTTGCCGCCCGGGGCCGCTTGATGCAGGAGCTGCCCGCCGGCGCCATGCTCGCGGTGCGATTGCCGGAATCGGACGTGCTGCCCTTGCTGACGCCGTCATTGAATCTTGCGGCGGTAAACGGACCCGGCCTGTGCGTGGTCGCGGGCCCCTTCGCGGCCGTGGACGAACTCGAAAAGTCGCTGACGGCACGCGACGTAGTGACGCGGCGGCTGCACACTTCGCATGCGTTCCATTCCGCGATGGTCGAACCGGTGATCGAACCACTGCGCCGTCAGCTGCTCGGAGTGGCGCTGTCCGCACCGCGCATTCCCTATGTATCCTGCGTGACGGGGGAGTGGATCCGCCCTGAGCAAGCCGCTTCGCCGGACTATTGGGCGCGGCATGCCCGTGAGCCCGTGCGTTTTGCGGATGGAATCGCGACGGCGAGCGCTTCCGAGAACACGATACTCATCGAGGTCGGTCCGGGAACCGCGCTGTCCACGCTGGCGACTCAAGCGATGCGCGGCCGCAAGGTGCCGGTCGTCAGCTCCATGCAGGATGCGGCGCGTGAACGCGATGATCGCGACTGCCTGCTCGACGCGCTGGGCCGCGCGTGGACTCACGGCGCTGCCCCCGACTGGGCGGCGCTGCACGATGGCTCGCCGAAGCGGGTGTCGCTGCCCACGTATCCCTTCGAACGCAGCCGCCACTGGATCGATGCGCCCAAAATCGACCGCGGTACCGTCGGTGCCGCGGCTGCCGCAGCTGCCGTGGCTGTTGCCGCTGTTGCCGCTGTTGCCGCTGTTGCCGCTGCGGCAGATGCACCCCAATTACCCACAGTTCAGGACGAAAGCGTGATGAATCAGATATCGGTGAATGACCGCCTATCGGAAGTCGGTGCGGCGGTCGCCGCAATTTTTGAGGATCTATCGGGCGAAAGACCTGCCGCCACCGACGCGCAAACCACGTTCCTCGAAATGGGCTACGACTCGCTGTTCCTGACTCAGGTCGCGCAGAAAATACAGAGTCAGATGAAGGTCAAGATAACGTTCCGGCAGTTGCTCGGAGAGTTCTCGACCATACCTGCGCTCGCGGCATTCCTCGCCGACAAGATCCCGCGGTCGGCGGCAGCCGCCGCACCGGCATCACAGGCCGCGGCGATACCCGCCGCAGCGGCACGGGCCGTCGCGGCAGCCGCGGCCCCGGTGCTGCCGCCGACATCCGCCGTTCACGCCGGCAGCGGCGTCTCGGGGATGGAGAGCCTGTTCCGCGATCAGCTGCAGGCAATGTCGCAGCTGATCAATCGACAGTTCGAAATTCTGCAGGGCGTGGGCGGCACGCCGTTACCCGGGTCGCCGGCCGTGGGTTCGCCCGCGGCTGCGTCCCCCGCCGTCGCGTCCCCCACCGTCGCGTCCCCGCCCGCCGCATCGCCCGCGGCGGAACCGTCGCAGCCGTCGCGTTTCCAGGTGTTCGTGCCCGGCAAGAGCGCTGCGGACGGCCCGATGACCCCCGAGCAGCGCCGGCACATCGACGCATTGATCGAGCGCTACACGAAAAAGACCGCCGGTTCCAAGCGCTACACCCAGACGCACCGGGCCGTGCTCGCCGATCCGCGGGCTGCCGCCGGATTTCGCTCCGAATGGAAGGAGATGGTGTATCCCATCGTGAATACGACCTCAGCCGGCTCCAAGATCCACGACGTCGACGGCAACGAATACATCGACTTGGTGAACGGCTTCGGTCCGACTGCGTTCGGCCATGCGCCGCCCTTCGTCGTCGAAGCCGTCAAGGCCCAGCTCGATCGCGGCTTTGCGATCGGGCCGCAGGCCGACCTGGCGGGCAAGGTGGCTCAGCTGTTTTGCGAAATGACCGGCAATGATCGAATGACGTTCTGCAATACGGGATCCGAGGCCGTCATGGCGGCGATGCGTCTCGCGCGCACCGTCACCGGCCGGGAAAAAATCGTCATCTTCAATGGCGACTATCACGGTCAGTTCGACGAGGTTCTGGTCAAGGGCGTGCAACGCAGCGGCGCCGCGCCGCGTTCCATGCCGGTGGCACCGGGCATTCCCGCGTCGCAAGTCGAAAACATGATCGTGCTCGAGTACGGCACGCCGACCTCGCTGCAGTGGATTCGCGACCACGCCGACGATCTGGCCGCGGTCATCGTCGAACCCGTGCAAAGCCGCCATCCGCATCTGCGGCCCTTCGATTTCCTGCGTGAAGTACGCAAGATCACCGAAGCGTCAGGCACCGCCTTCGTCATGGACGAAGTCGTCACCGGCTTTCGCGTCCACCCGGGCGGCATGCAGGCGGTGGTCGGCATCCGGGCCGATCTGGCGACCTACGGCAAGGTCGTGGGCGGCGGCCTCCCCATCGGCGTATTGGCCGGCAACAACAAGTTCATGGATGCACTCGACGGCGGACAGTGGCGCTTCGGCGATGAATCGTTTCCCGAAGTCGGCGTGACGTTCTTCGCCGGCACCTTCGTGCGCCATCCCCTGGTGCTCGCAGCGATGTGGGCGGTGCTCAATCACATCAAGGAGCAGGGGCCGGCGCTGCAGGAGAATCTGGCGAAAAAAACCGCCACTTTGGCAGGTCGGCTGAACTCGCTGTTCGCCGGCCGCGGGGTTGCGACCAAGATCGAGAGTTATTCGAGCTGGTTCTACTTCCATTTCCACAACGAGCATCCGTTGGCATCCCTGTACTATTATCATCTGCGCGAGCGCGGCATTCATATTCAGGAAGGATTCCCCTGTTTCTTGACCACGGCGCATTCGGATGCCGATTTCGAGCGCATCTATGTGGCGTTCGAAGAGAGTCTGGACGCGCTGCAGTCGGTCGGCATCTTGGCGAAAGCCGCCGTCCCCGCGGCGGCGGCCGCCGCAGCCGACGTCGGCGCGGCTCCGGTGGGCGGGGTTTCGCGGGGCGGCGTGCCGCTCACGGAGAGCCAGATCGAAATCTGGTTGTCCGCGCAGCTCGGCGATGAAGCGTCCTGCGCCTTCAACGAATCCGTCACCCTTCGACTGAACGGCTCGCTCGATAGCGGCGCGTTGCATACCGCGTTGAACCGGGTCGTCGCACGCCACGACGCGTTGCGCGCCACGTTCAGCTCCACCGGCGAGGAGATGCGCATCGCCGCGTCGATGTCTTTCGACTATCCGACCACCGACTTGTCGAATCGGCCGTTGGCCCAGGCGGAAGCGGCCTTTGCGGACTTGCTCGACGCCGACGCGCGTACCGCATTCGATCTGGTACAGGGGCCCTGCATCCGGGGCCACCTGGTGAAGCTTGCGGAAGGCGCGCATGCCTTCGTTCTGACGGCGCACCACATCATTTGCGACGGTTGGTCGACCAACGTGATCGTCGACGAGCTCGCCGCAATTTACGGAGCCTTGTGCCGCGGCGAGTCGCCGGAGCTGCCCGCGCCTCTGGCCTTCAGCGAGTACGCACTGATGCAGGCGTCCCGCGACAAGGCCGAACTCGCCAAGACGGAGGAATTCTGGCTCAAGGAATTCGCAGTGCGCCCGCCCTCGCTGGAGCTGCCCACCGACCGCCCGCGTCCCACCGAGAAGTCCTTCATGGGCGCGAGCCTGTGCCGGCGCATCGATGCCAGGCTCTACAAAGCGGTCAAGAAGGCCGGCGCACGCCAGGGCAGCACGCTGTTCGTGACATTGCTCGCGGCAGCTCAAGCTCTCATGGGCCGGCTCGCGGACCAGAATGAAGTGGTGGTCGGCGTGCCGACGGCCGGACAGTCTCTGCTGGAGGATCGGATTTTGGTCGGGCACTGCGTCAACTTCCTGCCCATTCGCGGTGCCTGGACGCGCAGTACGAGCGTCTCCGACTATCTGTCGACGACCGCCAAGCGCGTTCTCGACGCCTATGAACATCAGAATTACACCTTCGGTACGTTGGTCCGGAAATTGAATCTGCCGCGGGAACCCGGGCGCCTGCCCCTCGCCGAAATTCAATTCAACCTGGAACGGCTGGCGGAACGCATAGAACTGCCCAATCTGACGATTGACGTCGCCCCCAATGCGAAGGCCTACGTCAATTTCGATCTGTTCCTGAACGTGATCGAATCGGCCGACGGTCTGCGCATGGATTGCGACTACAACACCGACCTGTTCGACGCAGCGACGGTGGCACACTGGCTCGATTGCTATCAGGCGCTCCTCGAGTCGTTCGTCGCCGATGCGGCACAACCGCTCAGCAGCGCATCGTGCCTGCCTCTGCCTGAGCGCGCGGCGCTGCTCGAACGCATGAACGACACGGCGGTCGATTATCCGCGCAACCGGCCCGTGCACCGGCTCATCGAGGTTCAGGCGCGGTCGACCCCGCGGGCGATCGCTGCGCAGTTCGGCGATGAGCAATTGGACTACCAGACCCTCGACCGGCGCGCGAATCAATTGGCGAACGTGTTGCGGGAGCGAATCAAGACGGCGGACAAGACCGGCCAGCTCGTCGGAGTGTCGGTCGAGCGCTCGCTCGACATGCTGGTGGCGCTGATCGCGGTCATGAAGGCGGGCTGCGCTTACGTGCCCTTGGATCCCATGCACCCGGCCGCCCGTCTGCGTTACATATTGGACGAAGCGCAGGTCGCGGCGTTGATCTCGGATGGTTCCGAGAACGCATCGCTGGTGGGAGAGGGCACGCCGGTCATCGACGTGCACCGCGACGCGGCCGCGATCGAAGCGGCCTCTGCCGCCGCCCCCGATCTCAAGGTCACCGCGGACAGCCTGGCTTACGTCATCTACACATCCGGTTCGACGGGCAAACCGAAGGGTGTGGAGATTCCGCACCGGGCGGTCGTGAACCTGTTGACGTCGATGGCGCGGACCCCCGGCCTCAAAGCCACCGATGTGTTCTATGCGGTGACCACCATCTCGTTCGACATCGCCGGCCTCGAGCTGTTCTTGCCGTTGATCGTCGGCGCCAAGGTGGTGATCGCCGAACGCGATGCCGTGATCGACGGCTACAGGCTGCTCAAGAGTTTGGAGAACGTCGGCGCAACCGCCATGCAGGCCACGCCGGCGAGTTGGCGGTTGCTGCTCGAGGCGGGGTTCCGCGCGCCCGCCAATTTCAAATTGCTGTGCGGGGGAGAGGCGCTGCCGCGCGATCTCGCCGATCGCTTGTTGCAGGGGTCGGGCGAGCTGTGGAACATGTACGGGCCCACGGAGACGACGATTTGGTCGTCTTGCACGCGAGTGGCCGGTAACTCGCCGATCACGGTGGGCGGACCCATCGCCAACACTCAGTTCTACATCCTCGACCGCAACGACCAGCCGGTGCCCAGCGGCGTTCCCGGTCAATTGCATATCGGCGGCGACGGCGTGGCGCGCGGCTACCACAAACGCGACTCGCTGACGGCCGAGAAATTCCTGGCGGACCCGTTTTCCGGCGGCCGGATGTACCGCACCGGCGATCTGGCGCGCTGGTTGCCGGATGGCGCCCTGCAGATCATGGGTCGCATCGATCATCAGGTGAAGCTGCGCGGATTCCGGATCGAGCTCGGGGAAATCGAAACCGTTTTGACGAAAAAAGGTCTATTGAGCGCGGCCGCGGTCATCCTGCGGGAGGAGGTCCCAGGATCCCCGCGCTTGGTGGCATATTATGTTGAAAAAGCCGGCGGCAACCGCTCACCGGAGGCCCTGCGCGCACTTCTGGCGGAAGAAATGCCCGAATACATGATACCGTCGGCATGGGTGAAGCTGGATGTTCTCCCGCTGTCGCCGAACGGCAAGCTGGACCGCGCCGCCCTGCCGGTGCCGGATGCGACGCAGATCGCGAAACAGGAATTCGTGGCGCCCACGACGCCGACCGAAGTGGCGCTCACGACTATATTCGGGGAGGTCTTGAACTTGGAACGAGTGGGTACAACCGCCGATTTGCTCAAGTTGGGCGCGGATTCCATTCAGCTCTTTCAGATCACGGCGCGGGCGAACCGCGCCGGCATCAAGATCACGGCCCGCCAGTTGCTGCAGCATCGCAACGCCGCGGCGCTGGCGGCCCTCGCGGATTCGGGCGGCGGTGAGGCCGCGGCGGCCACGGCGAACCCGGCGCTGCCGTCGCTCGGGCAATTCAAGCGCAATCGGCGCACCGGCTAGCGTTTTCGAGCCATGGCGAAGCCTGCTAACAGGGTATTGGATGCGGCGGCCGGCCGTGAGGCCGGTGCAGCTTTTGCGTCCAACGGCGGCGATCAGCTTCCCGCGGCCGGAAGCGAGCCCGCGGAGCGCACCGATTTCCCGTGCTCGCCCGCCCAGGAACGATTCTGGCTTCTGGACCGATTGGACCCGGGCAATTCGGCCTATAACGTTGCCGTTAGGTGGCGCCTGGAAGGCCGCGTCGCCACCGATTTGCTCGAGCAGTCGTGGCTCAGGATCATCGAGCGGCACGAAGTCTTGAGGACGGTGTTTCTGGAAACCGACGGCGCGCCGATACAGCGTGTGATGCCGCGTGCACCGTTTCGTCTGAATGAAATCGATCTCAGCAAGTTGTCCCCCGAATTGCAGCAGACCGAAGGCGATCGCATCGGAGTGATCGAGGCTCGAGCCCCCTTCGACCTTGCCACCGGTCCTCTGATCCGGGCGACCCTGCTGCGATTTTCGCCCACCGACTCCATCATTTTGGTCACCACTCATCAGATCGCGTCCGACGGCTGGTCGATCGGGATCATGGCCCGCGAAATGGGCCTCATCTACGACGCTCTGCGCCACGGGAAGGCGATCGAGCTCGAACCGCTGTCGATCCAGTACGCGGACTATTCGGAGTGGCAGCTCGAGTGGTTGAAGGTGCGCGGTACCGAGGCCGAGACGGCCTACTGGACGCGCCAGTTGGCGGGCATCAAGCCGTTCAAGGTCCTCCCGGATCATGCGCGCCCCGGCATACCGAGCACCAACGGCTTCATTGTCTCGCGGCTGTTGCCGCGCGAGTTGACCAACCGGGCGCAAAGTTTGAGCGCGGAGCGCGGGGCGACCCTGTTCGCGACGGCGTTCGCCGCGTTGTGCGCGACCTTGGCGCGGTTCACGAACGAGACCGAGATCGTCGTTGGGACCCAGGTGTCGGACCGCGATCAGGTCGAACTCGAGCCGATGATCGGCCAGTTCGTCAACTCGCTCATCCTGCGCAACGACCTTTCCGGCAATCCCACATTCGGCGCCATCATCGATGGGGTCCGCGACACCATCGCCCAGGCGCTGGAATACCGGCACATCCCGATCGAGCGGCTGCTCGGGATGGTCAAGAGCGAACGCAGCGACGCGAACACTCCGCCGATCTCGGTGAATTTCATCTTTCAAAAGACGTTCATACAAAACACCGTCTACGGCGATTTCGCCCTGATCGACATGCCGTCGCTGCCGGCCGGCGCGATCTACGACCTGAATCTGTTCATGGTCGAACGGCCCGACGGTTGGCGGTTTTCCTGCCAGTACAATACGGATCAATTCGAGCGGGCGACCGCCGAGCGCCTGCTCGGCTATTTCGAGAAGCTGCTCGACAGCGCCGTGACGAACGCGTCGCTGCGGTTGTCGGAATTGACGTTGTCTTCCGCCGGCGAAGCGCGCCTTCTGCTCGCCAAGCTCAACGACACACGCACGCTGTATCCTCGCGAGTTGACCCTCGGCCAGCTATTTGAAGCGCAGGTCGCGCGCGCTGCGGACGCCACGGCGGTCATCTGCGGCGACCGCCACCTCACCTATGCCGAGTTGAATTCGGCCGCCAACCGCTTCTCGGCATACCTCCGTGCACAGGGAATCGCCAAGGGATCGAGAGTGGGCGTGTGCCTCCCGACATCGATCGAATTGCCCATCTGCTTGCTGGCGATCCTCAAAGCGGGCGCCACCTACGTGCCGCTCGATCCTGCCGATCCGCCGTTGCGGCACGCGGATATGATCCGCGCCTCCGGCACCACGGCGGTCATCGGGCAACGCCTGCAGCGCACGGCCGTGGCGGACGTGCCAGTGCACCTGATCGAGATCGAGGCTGCGCTCGCCCATGCTCGTGAATCGCAGCACGACGCCGTGCCGCTGCATTCCGATGCCTTCGCCTGCACGATTTTCATTTCGGGCCGCGATGACGCCTCGCGGGTCGTTTGCATTTCGCACCGAAACCTGTCGAACCTGATCTATTCCCTGGCCAAGCGGCCCGGTGTCGGCGATCGCGACGTGGTGGTGATGAGTTCACCCCTCACCACCGATCGGGCGGCGTTCGAAATATTCCTGCCGCTGCTCACCGGCGCGCGGCTGATCATACCGAGCGACAAGGAACTCGCGAGCGGCCGCGATCTGCTGCACCTGCTGCAGCGGACCGGAGCGACCATTCTGTATGGCGCGCCGCATACGTGGTCGGCCTTGCTCGACGCCAACTGGATCGGCTATCCCGCGCTCAAGAGCCTTTGTTCTGCAACGGAGGTAAACCCGCGGCTGGTCGAGAAGCTCTCCGCAATCGGCGGAGAACTGTGGTCATTGTACGGCGGCCCGGAGACCGGCATCTGGTCCGCGACCCGCCTGGTCAAATCCAAGGATGTGTCCTTGAGCCTCGGCGAGCCGATCGCAAACACGGCGTTATACGTGCTCGAAGCGTCGCTGCATGTCGCGCCCGTCGGCGTCGTCGGCGAGGTGTACGTCGGCGGCGACGGACTGACCGAGCGCGCGCTCGCCGCGGCAGTATCCGGCGAGGACTCGGGAGCCAAGCTGTATCCCACCGGCAGTCTGGGCCGGCTGCAGGCCAATGGGCAGATCGAATACGTCGGCCGCGCGGACGATCGATTCGCCCATCGCGGCCGCCTCATCGACCCCGCCGAAATCGAGGCAGTACTGCTGCGCCACCCGGGCGTCACCGAGGCCGCGGTGGTTCCGAACACGGATCCCGGCGGCGACGATGCGATCGCCGCGTTCGTCGTCGCCGGCGGCTCCGCGCCGGATGCCGCAACGCTGGTTTCCGATCTGCAGAAAACGCTCATCGAGACCCTGCCCCAGTATCTGGTGCCGTCGTCCATCGCCGTGCGCGACTCGCTGCCGCACTCGACGGGCGGCGCCGTCGACCGCCATGCGCTGCAATCGTCGCAAGGGCGCGCGCACCGGGACACGACTCATCAGCAGCAGCCCTCCGGCGAGATCGAGGAGCGCCTCGCGCCGCTCTGGGCTGCGATGCTGGGCCTGAAGTCGGTGGCGGCCGGCGACAATTTTTTCGAACTTGGCGGCCATTCCTTGTTGGCCGCGCGCATGTTGGCGCAGGTCGAGCGGGAGTTCGGACGGCGCATCAAATTGGCAACGCTGTTTCTGGCGCCGACGCTGCACGAGTTCGCAAAGGTTCTGGGGCAGACGGATCTGCGCGAATTTGATTTTCGCCAAGTGGTCAAGATTCAGCCTCATGGCTCGAAGCGCCCTTTGATCGTGATCAACAACACCGGAATCTACTACGGGCTGGCCAAGAATCTGGGTCCGGAACAGCCGGTGTATTCGCTGCAGTTGTTCGATCCGTCGGTCAGAGATTCCGAGCTGCCCGATACGCTGGAGGAAATCGCCTCGGGGTACGTGGGGCTCATCCGGCGCGTGCAGCCTCAGGGCCCCTACGACTTGATGGGATGGTGTGTGGCCGGAGCGCTCGCCTTTGAAATCGCGCGCCAACTCGCGACCGACGGGCACCGGATCTCGCATCTGTTTCTCATCGACTCCTGGGTTCCGGGCTACTTCAGGCGCCTTCCCGGACTCCGCGGGTTCTTGGGAATGTACTCGCTGCGCGCGCAGTTGATCGTGGCCGATTGGCGCCGGGTGTTGGCGAGCGAGAAGTCGATCGGCGCATTCATCTCGCAACGCACGCTGTTCAAACGGCTGAAGCGCCTGTTCACCGGCAAGGGCCGCGACGCGGGAGCCCTGGACCACGACACTCGGGCAACGCCTGAAACCTACGACCAGTGGCTGTTGGCTTATCTGCAGCGCATGACGGACGCCTACACACCGAAACCTTACGAGGGCGCGGTGACGCTGCTGCGCAGCCGCTTGGAACCCACGGGATGGTTTTTTCGAGAGGATGCCGGCTGGGGCGAGTTCACACGCTCAGGCGTCGGCGTGGAATTCGTCGACGGCAATCACTTCACGATGTTCCAGGACCCGGGTTCCCACCAGATGGCCGACCACGTGGCGGCGGCGCTCGGAAAAAAGCCGCAGCAGACGAGCTCCTAGGCTTCAGGCGGCGTCCATACCTGGTACGGACGCCCAGCTTCCCGCCGTTTGCTGACCGAGCGCACGGCGCTCACGCCGTCCTCGGCCGCGAGTTTGATGCGATCGCGCCATCCTGAGACCGTAGGGGCCGTGGGCTCGAGTCCGAGCTTGCGCAGGCGACGATTGAACCGGTGCAGTTTCTCCAGCCGGTCAACCGAGCGCAGCTCGTAGTTGACGCTGAGCGCGACCGACACGTTGTCCCGGTTCTGAACCCAATGCGGCGCGCACGTCGGCACATGCACGCCGTAGCCCGCCAGCAGCTCATACTTGCTGCAATCGTTCTGCCGTTCCTGCCGATACACGGCGCAATTGCGGCTGACGGCGAAGAAGTCTTCCAGTTCGCGGTCGGTGACGAGCGTGCGATCGGTCTGATCGAAGACATGAAAGAGCTTGTTGCCCGTGACCTGCAGGAGAAAATTGGTTTCCGAATCCATGTGGTAGGGCGTAATCCGCCCCGGCGAACTTATCAGGATCAAGACCTCGCCGATCGTCACATCGGAGCGCATGCGTTCGCCGGATAACTCGATCAGACGGGCCAGGACATTCTGCAGCACCGGCGCGAACAGCGGATCCTGCTCCGTGTGCTTGAGAATGACGATGGAATCGTTATGCCCGATGTTGGTGATGGTGTCCTGCAGCGATTGTCGTCCGTCCGTTCCCTCCGACCACGTGTTGTTCACCCGGATCTTGCCGCTGGACCAATAGTGCTCGCCGTGGTCCGGCATGCGCCTGGTGAGCTCGACCAGGCTTGCCAATTCGAACAGCGGATTCCCCGCCAACCCGTGCTTGAACATGAAGTTCACGCGATTGTAATTGCGGCGAAATTGGCCTTCGTGATCGGCCACCAGGGGCGGCGCGGCCGGTTCGCGTTCAATTGAAATTGCGTTCATGGGTCGGTCTCCACTTCGGAGAGTAGCGCGCGCGGACCCAGGCGATCGGCGACGGGCCTCTCATTCGTCAATATTAGCGTAATTTGGCGCTTGAGCCCCTGCACCGGGCCCCAACCGCCGGGCCCTTAAACACCGGGCATCCGGGTGACGAACCGGGCGACCACGGTGGGCATGGTCAGACGTACCATCAGCGTGTAGACGGCGGCCCCGGCAAGCATCAACAAGGGCAGCGCCACGATGTCGGCGACCCTGTGCTCGAGCGCCATCCGCAGCAGCCACACGGCCGCTCCCATGACCAGACTGGCCGCCAGCGGCGGCCACTGCGGCAGGAATACCGCGGAGGCCGGAATGCCGCAATTGCGCTTCAAGAGGCCTACCGACAACGGCAGCAGTACGAATGGCCGCGCTGCGATTCCAATCGAAGCCGCCAGCAGCCCGAACGGCGCGCAGGCCGCCACCGCGAGCACGGTCACCACGGTCTGTGCGATGGACACCAATGCCTCCTTGCGCTGGAAATTCATGGCAAGAAGCGCGGCGCCGCCCAGATATTGCGTGACCAGCGGGACGCATGTCAGCAGCAAGCACTGCGCGGGAACGATGGCACCGATCCATCGCGGGTCCAACCAGACATGGAACAGGGTCGGCACGATGACGGCGCCCCCGACGCACAGCGGGAAGCAGAACACCGTCAAAAAGGTAAAGGTGCGACGCAACGCAGCATCGAGGCCCGCACGGTCGTTGGCGTATTTCCGCAGCTCCACCCGGGCAACCGCGTAGCGGGGCACGACGGCGACCTCCATCAGGATATCGCCCAGGCGGGAAGCAAGGCTGAACAATCCGAGGTCCGTCGACCCCCAATACAGTCCCAGCATCAAGCGCGGGATTTGATTGCAGCTCCAGGTGAGAAAGCGGGACATCAGGGTCGGAGCCGCAAAATGCGCCAACTCGCGAAAGTGCCGCCCTGAAAATCCCATTCCGAATTTGAGAGGCACGCTGTACCAAAGCACGACCGACGCCACCAGCCTGGTGACGATGGCCTGCCAGACCAGCGCCCAGACGCCTGCCCCGGTGAGCGTGAGCACCAGACCCACGATTCCACCCAGAAATAAGCTGCCGATGGAGCGCAGCGCAAGCGGCTGGAACTGCATATCGCGCTTGGTCGCGGCGGTGGGCGCCGCAGCAAACGCACTGATCGCGGGCAGCACCGACATCCAGCGCAAGATGGAGGCAAGCTCCGGCTCGCCGAACCAACCCGCAATCCGGTGGGCTCCCACGAATACCGCGATTCCGATGGCCACGGACAGCAGCACATTGGCGGTGGTCATGGTGCGATAATGCCGTTCGTCGATTTCACGCACCGAAATCAGGGCCTCCGCGGCTGCCTCACCCGGCACGTATTCGCAGAATCCCACGAACACCATGACGATGGAAATGAGCCCGAAGGCCTTCGGCCCAAGGACCGGCGCCTGGATGGCAAACAGCAGCAGCGCAAAGACTTGCGAAAAAACCGTTTTGGTCGTCAGCCAGGAGGTGGGAGACAGACGCGGGAATAGCTTCACTAGACGGATGAGGTTGGCATTGGGTTGGATTGCGATCTTTTACAATTGTGAGCGGAGTCCCTCCGCAACGTACGAGATGCCGTAAACAGTGCAGTAGTGTCGATCAATCGCGGCTCCCCGGGCGGGAGTCGATAGTAATATATTCGCCGTCAGCCTGGGTTATAAGGGATGCTGACGTATTATGTTAAGTTTTTCGACGAAAGGTGCTGAATTGCAGACTCGATGGGTTTACCCGAAGCGCTGGAGAGACGTCCTTCGAGGCGTATCGGGATGGGCGGTTGCCATCGTCCTGGTGCTGGGCGCCATCCAAATTGCGGTTGCCGCGCCGCCCCCGCCGCCGGACAAATCCGCGGTGAAGGCGCCTCTGCTGCAGCTGGGACCGGGGGACAGCGTCAGCATCCAAGTGTACGGTCAGCCGGACATGAGCACGACGGTTTACGTGGCTGACGACGGAACCGTGTCGGTGCCGCTGGCCGGCACCATCCAGGTAGCCGGTTTGTCACCCGCCCAGGCGAGTTCGCGCATCGAGACCGCGCTGAAATCCGGAAAGATTCTGGTCGACCCGCACGTCAGCATCACGGTGACCCAGACGCGCAGCCAACGAGTGTCCGTGCTCGGCCAGGTGGGCACGCCGGGGCGCTATCCGGTGGAGTCGAACACCACGATTTTCGATCTTTTGGCGCAGGCCGGGGGAATCACGGCGACCGGTTCGGACATCGTCTACATCATCCGGCTCGACAAGGACGGGAAAGAAGTGAGGTTCCCGGTGGATTTGAAAGGCCTTGCGAACGGCAGCGGCACGATCCATTCGATGTCTCTGCAGGGCGGCGATTCCGTGTTCGTGCCCAAGGCGGAACAATTCTCGATCTACGGCGAGGTGACGACGCCCGGTCGATACCGCGTCGAGCCGGGAATGACGGTGATCGAAGCCATCGCCAAGGCGGGCGGCATCACGCTGCGCGGCAGCCAACGCCGGGTCGAGATCAAGCGCAAGCAGGCCAACGGCGATTATTCGACCGTGAAGGCCAAGTTGGGCGACCTCATCCAACCCGACGACGTCGTTCAAGTGAAGGAGAGTATTTTTTGAGATCGCGTAGAAATCTCCCCGTGCTGGCGGTCGCCCACCCGGTCCCCGCCGCCGCCATTCCGAGCCACGAAGCGGCGATTCCGAAGGCCTTCGCGAGTCCGGGGCTCTCCCTCCAGCAGATTCTGTCGATCTTGCGCGCGTACTGGCGTCCGACGCTCATCATCGTGGTCGCGATCTCCGTCGTCATGGCCGGACTCATCAAGCTCATGCCGAAAACCTACACCGCGACGACCACCATGATGGTGAACCCGGAAGGAAACGATCCGCTGGCGACCAACCCGGGGGCGGCGACAACACCCACGTTCAACTACATGTCGACGGAATCGCAGCTCATGCTGAGCCCGGAAGTGCTGCTGCCGGTCATCGACAAGCTGAACCTGACCCAGGACAAGAACTATACCGCGGGCTATGCCGGCGACGGCAGCACGCTGCGCGACTGGGTGCGCGAGAATCTCATCAAGAGTCTGGACATACAACTCGGCGCCTTCGGCAGCCAGCTCATCCAGGTGAGTGCATCCGCACGCAACCCGTCGCTCGCCGCGCAGATCGCCAATACCTTGGCGGACCTGTACCTCACGCAGCAGCGCGAGCGTGTCTCGGGTCCGGCGAGTGAGCGCGCCAAACGCTATGCCATGGAACTGGCCGAACTTAAAAACAAAGTGCGCCTTGCGCAGGATCAGGTCACCGCATTTCGGCAGCGCACCGGCGTCACCGACACCACGGCGAAGAATGCGAGCGTGGAGCAGGCGCTCCTCGGCATGCTCGAGGGCAAGCTGCAGGATGCCGAGAACGTGCGCCGCGCGGCCGAGGTGAAGGCGATGTCCACCCAGACTGCGAACACGGCCACCGGTTCGGCGGCCGTGCAGACTCTCAAGGCACTGCTCAACACGCAACAGACGCAGCTCGCGCAGCTGCGCACCACGTACGGCGTGCAGCATCCCAAGGTCCTGGAACTCGAAAACCAGATTCACGCCACGCAGCGCAACCTGGACGCGGAGCTTCATGGCGTGACCTCGGCCAATACTTCGGACCTTGGCGCAGCTCGAGAGCTCGAGGGCAAGATGCGCGCGGCCGTCGAGGAACAGCGCAAGAAAGTCCTCGGCGTCAACAAGCTGCAGGACGAGGGGATGAAGTTCGAACTGGAACTCGAGTCGGCACAGTCCGTCTACAAGCGCGCGCTCGACGGCTACGACCAGATCATGTTCGCGTCCGGCGGACACGTCGCGAACATCAGCGTCGTCAGCCGCGCGGTACCCCCGCAAAAGGCGGCCAAACCCAACAAGCTCAAATTGCTCTTCATGGGAGTGATGGCTGGAATCGCGGTGGGTGTCCTCGCGCCCTTGATCTACGAACTGCTGATCAACCGGCGAGTCCGATGCCGGGACGATTTCGAACGGGATTTCGATCTGCCGGTGCTGATGGAGTTCGATCCGATCGTCGGTCTGCGGGGTGCCGCGTGAACGCGCCGTCGCCGACCAATCACGATCCGCTCCACGATCGCCTGGAGGATACGGACGTGGACATCAACGAAACTCTGATCGCCGAGCTGGGCTTAGCGGGAGATTCCATCGAGAAAATCCACGAAGTCATGCGGTCGATGGGCACCACTTTCGCCGATGCCGCCGAACGTTTGGGGCTGCTGCGGCCCGACGCATTCGAACAGGCCCTTCTGAAGATCAAGTCCGAACGCGCGGTGGACGATGAAGGGATGGTGGAGACCGCAATCCGGCGCATCGCGGCGGATCGCCGCGTGGTGCTGCGTCAGGGCGAGCGCGTCGCGCCCAGCAAGAAGCTGATTCTCGCTCACGATCCGGACAATCCACGCAGCGAGCGCCTGCGCGCCTTGCGCACCGAGCTGCTGCTGCTGCACGAGACCGGACGCGGAGCGAACGTCATGGCCGTGGTCAGCCCAGGCGCGGGCGAAGGCCGTTCGCAGCTTTGCGCCGAACTCGCCATCTCGTTCGCACAGCTGGGGCGGCGCACCCTTCTGGTGGATGCCGACATGCGCAGGCCGCAGCAGCATGTGCTGTTCGGCTCGTCCAATCAGGTCGGACTGTCGCAGTCGATCGCACACAACGAGAAGCCCTACTACCATCCGGTGACGGGACTGCCTTTCATGCACTTGTTGACGGCGGGTCCGATTCCGCCCAATCCCCTGGAACTGCTGTCCGACGGCCGGTTCAGCAACCTGCTGAACGATTGGAGAAACGCCTACGAATTCATCGTTCTCGACACGCCTCCCGTGGAGGAGTTCGCGGACGGGCTGGCGGTCGCCACGATTGCCGCACGCGCGCTGGTGTTGAGCCGGGCGCAGCATACGTCCTTCAACAGCACCCGCGCCATGCTGCGGCGTTTGGCGAGCACCCAATCGAGACTCCTCGGAGCGGTGATCAATCACTTTTGAGCGGCCGCCCGATCTCGGGACTCTCAATGAGCACAGTCAGCGTCTGCATAGCCACTTACCGACGTGCGGAGCGCCTTGCAGCCGTGCTCGACGATCTGACGCGCCTTACCCGCCTGCCCGACGAGGTTGTGGTCGTGGATAACGACGCGGCAGCCAGCGCGCGGCCTGTCGTGGAACATCGCCTCCGTGAAGGTGCGCCCTTCCCCATCCGCTACGCAGTCCAGCCGGTGAAGAATATTTCCCTGACGCGCAACAAGACGGTCGAACTCGCAGGGGGCGACTGGCTGGCATTCATCGACGACGATGAGCGCGCACCGCCTCCGTGGCTGGCGTTGCTCGAGGCGGCGGCCGCTCGGGATGCCGCGGATGGAGTCCTGGGTCCCGTCGACCCCGTGGTACCTCCCAGCGCTCCTGCCTGGATCCGGCGGGGGCGCTTCTACGATTTTCCGCGCATGGCCACGGGAACGGTCATTCCGCCCAACCGCCTGAGATTCGGCAATGTCCTGGTCAAAGGGGCGTGGCTTCGCGGCGCCGAACCGCCCTTCGACCCGGCCCTCGGACTCACGGGTGGAGAGGACGGCGATCTGCTGTCGCGGCTGGTACAGCGCGGCGCACGCCTCGTTTGGTGCGACGAGGCCCTCGTGCGGGAGCCGGTGGAACCGTCCCGCCTGTCCCTGCGCTGGCTTCTGCGCCGCGCGTTGTCGGGGGGCCAGGATTTTGCCCGGCATTCGCTCGCCGGCCGCTATGGCACCATGTCCACGGCAAAACGCGTGCGATTCTTCCTGCGCGCCCTCGCGCAAGCGTTGGCCGCGGCCGCGCTGACGCTCGTGGTGTGGCCGCTGGGCCGCCACCACGCCGCCCGCTGGCTGACGACGCTCTCGGCCAATGTGGGCAAGTTGTCCGTATTTTGGGGTTGGCGGTACCGCGAATATGCGTGACATCGAATGATCGCATTGTTGAACCTGCTGCTTCTCGCCGTGGCGCTGCCCGCCGGCCTCGCCTGTGCCTACTTGCTGGCTTGCACGATGTTGTCCGCACGCGAGCGGCCGCCGCAACGTTCCTCGCGCCGCCTGCGTTTCGACGTATTCGTCCCGGCGCACGACGAGGAAGCCGTCATTGCGCGCACCGTCGCGAACCTTTGCCGGCTGGACTGGCCCGCGGATCGCTTTCGGGTGACCGTGATCGCCGACAACTGCAGCGACGCCACGTCGAGCATCGCGACGCAGGCCGGTGCGCGGGTGTTCGAACGCACCGATCCCGAGCTGCGCGGCAAGGGCTATGCGCTCAAGTTTGCCTTCGAGCGCAGCGCCGCTGAAGCCTGGGCCGATGCGGTCGTCGTCATCGATGCCGACGCCGAGGCGTCCGCGAATCTCCTCGAGGCGTTCGCTGCGAGAATCGAGCGCGGCGCCTGCGCAGTGCAGGCGCACTACGGCGTCTTGAATCCGTTCGCGTCGTGGCGCACGCGGCTCATCACGATCGCCAAGGCCGCATTTCACATCGTGCGCTCGCGCGCCCGGGAGCGGGTCCGCGTCTCTTGCGGCATCCGCGGCAACGGTTGGTGCGTTACGCATGCGCTGCTCGCCCAGGTCCCCTACCGCGCGTTCTCGTTGACCGAGGACCTTGAATACGGAATCGATCTGGGACTGGCGGGATTTCGCGTGCAGTACGCCGACGAGGCGCATTCGGATGCCGACATGGTCTCGGGGGAACAGATCGCACGCAAACAGCGGCAGCGGTGGGAGCATGGACGCTTCGCACTCGTTCGCGCGAAGAGCATGACCTTGCTGCGGACCGCATACCGGCGGCGCAGCGCGGTGTGCCTCGATCTCGCCCTCGATCTGCTGGTGCTGCCGTTGTCGTATGTGACCCTCAACGTGTGCGCGTTGATCGCGCTCGCCGCCATCACCGCATGGTGGCTGCCGGCGATGCAGGCGTGGCTGTGGGTCGGGCTGGGATGCGCGGCAATTCTCGTTCTCTACGTGCTGCGCGGCTGGCGGCTGAGCGGCATCGGCGCTCGAGGATTGCTCGACCTTGCGCGTGCACCGGGATTTCTTCTCTGGAAAATCCTTCTGATGTTGCGCCGTCGAAGTTCCGACGAGTGGGTGCGCACGGATCGCGAAAAGCCCTAGTTTTTCCCCGCCTGGGCGCATTATGTCGCCCGCCTCGATTCCTTTCGCAGCTGTACAAAAAACATACAACGCCCCACGAATGTCGACCAGTCGTGTAGGGCATCGGCTGTAGGACACGCGTCGCCGATTCAAGACAATCGATCGCCGCGCGAGTCGCAAAACCGAGACGGTTGCGAGCGATTTTCACGGCACGTACAACGCCTCTCGTGTTCCGCATTTGTCGATTCTGAGAAGCTTCTGTCGGTGCTCAGTGATCACGGCGCGGTTTTTTTCACCTCCATCATTACTGAGTGAGAAGATGCCAAGACGTACCGCAATGTTTTTTGTGTTTGCCTTGTTCACTGCCACGGCCGCAATGAGCGCCACCTTGACGACCCCGATGCCTTCTGGTTTCTCGCCCACTTCCGGCCCCCCGGGCACCATCATTACCGTACCCGGCAAGGGATTCACCGGATTGACGCAGGTGTGGATCGGCGCCGCGCACGACGCGAGCGTTCACATCGTCAGCGATACCCTGGTGAAGGTCACCGTGCCGAACGACGCCACCACCGCGCACTTGGGTTTCATCAATCCGCAGTATTCGCATTTCACGTCCGTAAATTTCACGGTCACCAAGACAACCACGCCGGCGCCGACGCCCGTGCCGACAGCGGCCTCCACGACGATCTCAGGCGCTGTGACCGGCGCTACCGGCGCCTCCGTGGTGCTGACCGGACAGGCCACGAAAACCGCCGCCGTGAGCTCGAGCGGAGGCTATAGCATCGCGGGCATCGCCAACGGAAGCTACACGGTGGCTGCCGCCGGTGCCGGCCATGTGTTCACCCCGGCCAGCGTCGCGGCCAAGGCCACCGGCTCACCGGTGAGCAATTTGAATTTCGCCGGAACCGCGACGAGTGCGCCGACCTACAAGATTTCGGGCACGTTGAGCGGAGCCGCCACGTCCGGGGTCACCATGACCTTGACGGGCGCGAATATCGGTTCCGCCGTGACGGATCTCGGCGGAAATTACACCTTCTCGGGACTCTCGAAGGGAACCTACAACGTGAGCGCGGCGCTTGCCGGCCATTCGTTCAGCAGCACGAGATACGTAACGCTCGGCAGCGTCGACTCGTCGGGAAACAATTTCTCGTCGAAGGTCGCTCCGAGCACGGCAATCGTCGTCACGGCAGTGAACCCGCTGCCCGACGCGACGGTCGGCAAGGCGTACTCCACCACGGTGCTGAAAACCGTCTCCGGCGGACAGGGCACCTACCACTACCTGAGCGGCACGTACGCGACTGGAACGCCTCCGATCGGCATGATACTCGGCAATACCGGGACACTGACCGGCACTCCGCAGAAAGCGGGCAAGTATTCGTTCCAGCTGTGCGCCGCAGATACCTCCAGCAACCTGGCGGCAACGTGTGCACCGACGACCATCACGGTCGCTGCCTCCGGCACGACTCCGACTCCGACTCCGACTCCAACCCCAACCCCAACCCCAACTCCGACCCCGACCCCTGTGACGGGCACTTCTTGGGTATACTACAATGGTGTCTTTGATTGGCCCGGTGACTACTCATTCGCCGCGGCGGCCAATTATGCGGATACGAGCGGCGTACCGTTGAGCGGTCCCCACGACATCAAGGTCACGGTGACCAGTCCTTGGGGTGGTTGGCTGCCCTACGCGCTGAATTGGAGTTTCAATTCCAGCCCATATACCAAGTTGACGTTTGCGCTGAAACCGACGGTTGCCAATCAGAAATGGGACATCTACTTCGTGAAGGTCGGCGACATCCCCGTCGGTATTTCGGTGGACCCAACCAAGTATGGCCCGGCGCCGGTGGTGGGCAAGTGGGCGACTTACACCATTCCGCTGGCCGATCTCGGCGTCCTAGGGACCACCATTTACAAGTTCTGCATCCACGACCTGACGGGAATGTCGAACATCTCATGGTACGTGGACAACGTCGGGTTCCAACCGTAACCGGCATAGCGAACCGACATCGCTCGAGCCACAACGGGCCTGCCATTCGTTTCGCCATGGGCGACGAGTGGCAGGTTTTTTTGTGGACCGCTTTTTTCTGGACCGGCTTTTTGTGGACGGCTTTTTCGTGGGCGGCTGATCCATGGCGGGCTTCTTGGTGAAGCAGCGCGTTCTGGTACTCGGGTCCGAGCAGTTCGTTGCCGCCAGGGTGATGCAGGCACTTTCGGCAAGCGATTGGGCTGCGCCGGTGCCGTTTTCGGGGCCGCCCTCCTCCTTATCCGAGGCTCATTTGGCGGGTATCCACTCGGTGTTCAACGGTACCCTGGGCCGGCCCGATGCGATCCGAACCCAGGCGCAGTCCCTGTACGGGGCTCTGGAGCGCATCGGCGGCGCGATACGCGCGGTTCACCTGAGTTCGATGACGGTCTACGGAACGAGCAGCGGCGAGGTCGTTGAGACCAGTCCCCTCCGCTCGGATCTGGGCGACTACGGTGCGGCCCAGGTAACGGCCGAATCCTTGGCCGTGCGCTATCCGCGCAGCGTGATATTGCGCCCCGGGTGCGAATACGGGCCGGGCTGTCCGCAATGGAGTGAGCGTATCGCGCGCCTGTTGTGCGCGCATCGGCTCGGCGACCTCGGCGCCGCCGGCGACGGTGTGTGCAATCTGCTGTTCGTTGACGACCTGGTCGCGGCGATATTGAAATCGCTGAGTGCGCCCGGCATCGACGGCGCTTGCTTCAATCTTGCGATGCGCTCGCCGCCCACATGGAACGAGTACTTCGTCCGGTTTGCGCGCGCCTTGGGCGCCGTGCCCGTTTCGCGAATCGGCGCCCGCCGGCTGAAGATCGAGGCACGGGTGGCCGCGCCGCCCCTCAAGCTCCTGGAGATGATGCAGCGGCGCCTGGGCCGTGCGAGTTCCATTGCACCCGCCATTACGCCCTCCCTGCTGAATCTATGCAGTCAGAACATCACCTTGTCGAGCCTCAGGGCCGAAGTAGTTCTGGAACTCGCCTGGACCCCGCTGCACGAGGGCCTACAGCGCACGGCGGCGGCGTTCCGGGGTTCCTAGCCTGTCCCCTGCTACGCAGCTGGCAAAAACCACGCTTTTTGCCGGCGGAAACGAAGCTGATGTCCGACAAACGCGCAGGAGCGCGTTTGGTCGACCGTAGGTCGACCCGAAGGGTGCCGTCCAGGGATGGACAGGCACAAAAAGCGCCGCAGGCGACTTTTTCCAATGAACTTAAGGGTCGACCGGTAAAATTTCGATGCGCCGAAACTCGATGGGATGACTATTGGCCTGGATGGATACGTAACCCGCGGTCAACGCCCGGTCGGCGCCGGAGCGGAGCAGCCGGCCGGCGTCGGCATTCTTCTCGTCGAGCGCCAAGTCCGTGTATTCGACCGCCAATACTCCTCCCACGATCTGCCTGACGCGCGTCCCGCCCTGAACCTCCGCCAGAACGGTGACCCACTGATCGCCGGGAATGACAATGCCGCTCAATTTGGAGCATTTACCCTCGAGCACCGCACCGCCGATTTTCACGCGAGTACCGTTTTCGCAAACGTCGCCCGTGGGATGTCTTCCGAGCAGCCGCCCGCCGACGATGTCGAACTCCACCGAAACGGGAAACTCCTGGGTTTTGAGCATGGTTTCCGGCGGCTGGCTATGGATCTGTATGCCGCTGTTCTCATAGGCCCACGACGGTGCACCCTCGGCTTGCTTGCCGACGAAGCGGTACTCCGCTCGAAGCCAATAGTGCGACAGCTTCTTGTTATAGAAGATGCTGCCGAATCGGCCGCCGAACTTCTCGTACTGGTCGTAGGACACCTTCAACAGTCCGTCCTCGACTCGGAAGGTGTTTCGATAATTGTCGTTGAGGTCGTGTCCGGCGATCTTCACGATCCAATCGTCCAGGTTCTTCCCGTTGAACGCCGCAATCCATTGGCCCGTGGGCGCCGGCACGAGGACAGGCGGCTTTTTGGCGCAGGCTGTGAGCAACGACAGCAACGCGACAACCAACGGCGCCATCGTACGATTCATGCGCCTACCGCCGGCCGCGCGAAGGGATTGTTGCAGGGTCGGTTCGGATCGTAGTAGGCCACGTAATTGACCTTACGGGATTCATCGGAACCGTTCCAGAAATAATCGCTGGAGAGCAGGTAGGTGGAAACCAGAGTGTCTTCGAACCTGGCGATGCGGGAACGCGTGTCGGTCGACCGATAGAAGCGCTTGAACGAAGACGCACCCGAGGCCAGCAAGTGGTAGCGCAGGCGATTCCAGGTCGGTATTTTCTTGCCGAACGTGGCGCGGGTCTGATCCTTGGCGAAGGCGCGGATGCCGCCTTCGTCCAATTTCAAGTAGTCGAGGCGGCGGCGCAGAATCGACACGATCTCCATCTGGAAACCCAGGCGGCCGAGTCCCCACGCAGCCAATCCCGCGGCACCCACCGCCCCCAACCCGCCTACGATCAGACGGCGGCGGCTGATCACGCCGTTCCCCGTCCGATAACATGATCGGCCGCCCACAGCGACAGGGCCGACACCGTCAGGGTCGGATAGGCCGGACTCGCGGTGGGATAGGCGCTGGAACCTAGCACCAGCAGATTCCGATACTCATGATGGACGAGGTGTCGATCGACGACGCTCGTCGCGGGATCATCCCCCATGACGACAGTGCCTTGGATGTGCGCGGCCGTCGTTCCCAGCGACGTACCGACGATGCGTTCGATGGGGAGCGCTTCCGCCAGCTTGTCGATCATCTGGGGAATGCGGTCAGCCGCCTTCTTGGCATATTCGGAATAATCCTCAAAATGCACGTGTGCGACCGATGGGTCCCTGGAACTGACCGTTATGCGGTTCTTATCGTCCGGAAGGTCATCAAACAAGAATCCCAGCATCAAGCGTTCATTCCAGCGGCCCCGCTCCGGCCGCAGCGCGCCGTCGGGCCGATACGGGAACGGCGAGTTCCATGTTTCGATCATGCACGCGGCATGCTCGGCCCGATGATCGCCTTCGTAGAACAGATATCCCAGACCGGTGAGCACCGTACTACCGTTGTAGCACTTGACACCCTTCAAATCGATCGTGGCGTACACCGGCATTTGTTCATGGAGCCGGCGGCCGATCAGGGGATGATTGAATCCGGACCGCAGCAAAATATGCGGATTGAACAGCGCGCTGGCGCCCAGCACGATCAGATCGGCGGTATCGCGTTCGTCCCGCTTCGCGGACAGGTAGTTCACGGCCTGCGCGATGCCGGCCGCGGTTTCCACCGTCTTCACTTCGGCGCGAAGCCGCAGCGTTACGCGGGGATCCTGATAGATCTGCGCCAAGCCGTTCTGGATGGTGAACTTGGCATCGACGGGACACAGGCCGCAAATTCCGGTCGCACAGCAGATGCCCCGCCTGCCGGTGGCGACGCTCGCCCTGGCGGTCGACATTTGGTACCAGCCGTCGGGAAAGCGCTTCTTGAGGAGTGCGTCCGGATCGGAGAATCGATGCGGCACCAAGGGCGCCGCGCGCGAGCGCGGCATCGGACTATCGGCCGGCCCCGACACCAGCATGGTCTGCTCGGCGATGCCGTAGTGCGGTTCCAGGTCGTCATAGGAAATGGGCCAATCCAGACCGACTCCGTAGCGCGATCGGAGCTGGAAATCTCCGGGCATCATCCGAGTCGTTCCGCCCATCCAGCATTTCGAGTTTCCGCCGAATCCCGGGCTGGTGTACCACTCCTTTCCCGGGTTCTCGTTCTCCACCAGATCGTCCGGATCGATGCTGGAGTGCAGTCGATTCGTCAGCTGCCACGCTTTCGTGTCCTCGTTGCCGCGCTCGAGCACGAGAATCCGCGCGTTCGACGGAGCATGCTCCAAATATCGCATGAGGAAGAAGGACGACGCGAAGCCCGTGCCGACGATGATTACGTCGTAATGGGCCGGCATGTACGCTCAGTTCGGTTCGACGACAGAGGCAAAGTAATTTCCATATATTTCAGCAACCTACAGGATAACAGATGAAGTGTCCCGGCGTTGTGACGGTTATCGCAGGAGCAACTCAGCCTAGGCAGGCGCCTGGGCCCGGAAATGCTCCTTGAGGCGCTGCTCGAGCAGCGCGCGGGATAGCGAGAACGTCGCCAGCGTCGCGACTGCGATGGCAAAGGCGGAATTGATCGCGAACCAGGTGCTCTCCGAAAGATTGGTGATCGCCTGTTGGAAGAAAAGCGCGAGAAACAGCAGGCCCTGGCCGCGATCGAACTTCATCACCTGCAAGGACTGGCGCACCCAGGAAACCAGATAGCCGAGCAGGCACGTCAAACCGACGAACCCCAAGTCATTGACGACTTCCAGGTATCCGTTGTGCGATTGGCTCGGATAGAAAAACATGCGCCCCAAAAACGTAAAGGACGGCGACGACGGTACGGGGCCCGTCCAATACGCGCCATAGCCCGAACCCAGCATGGGCGCGAGTTGAATGTGCTCCTTGATGATGTCCCAAATCACCGCGCGGTTGGAGAAGGTCATGTCCTTGCCGGACAATTCGGCGATGGGATCGAGCAGCATGCTCGTGCCGGGAATGATGTTGAGCACCGCGAGCGCATAGACGACGACCAGCACCGCAAAGGTGGAAACGATGTACGGCATGTATCGACGCAGGTTCGACGGCGCCACCATCACCAGCAGCATGAACAGCGTGGACAGCGTCGTCGCGAGCAGCGAGGTCGAGCTGCGCGACAGCAAAACGCAGAAGAGCGAGAGCGCGATGCACGGAAACGCGATCCACCACTTCTTTTGGTCGAAGAACCACGCATGCAGCCAGAACACCACGCCGAAGCTCGACAGCATGCCGAACTGATTCTTCTGAGCGGTCAAGCCGCGCCACGAATTCTTCAACGTGCCCTCGCCGATTTCGATCGCGTACTGCGGATACAGGATTCCGAATATGATCGAGGCGACCAGCAGCGTGGTCAGCACGGGCCGGACGGTGTCCTGAAATCGCGTGCGGTTCCAACCCAGCAGCGTAAAGGCCAGACACACCATCACGATCGAGAGCAGCGACACGTAGCGGTTCAGCGTCGCCGAAGGATTCACGGACCACAGAACACTCAGGGGAACCAGCACCAGGAATGCGGAGAAAAACGGATTGAGAGATCTCATCTGGACCCAGGCGAGGCGTCCCCGCCACACCACGATCAACGTGCTCAAGGCCAAGAGCCCCAGCTTGAAGGTTCGCAACAGCGGATTGGGCCCCGCCATGCCCAATTCGTTCCCGGCGTTCATGTCGCCCGTGAGATACCCGACGGGCACCACCAGATAGACGATCAATACCCACACCATCAGCGTGGCATACAACGAGCCGCCGGAGTCGGGAACCCAGCCGCGGCTTTGCGGGGAAGGGCTTGGTTGGGGCTGCGCACGCGGTGAACGAAGTGTCAGGGGTCGATTCATCCAAGAAGCCTAACGCATCCCCCGAGTATTTTACGAGCATTTGGGCGACGCGCTTTGCGTCGGGATGAGACCCGTGTCGCGACATTATTCATTGACGGGCGCCGGCATGTAAGGCGACACTATCAAGGATGTATGGGTCGAAAAATAAAGCGGAGCGAGGCCACTCATGAACTCCGATACCGACAATAATCTGGGCCGAACCAGCGGTCGCAGCCGCGGATTCACCGACAACAGATCCTGCGTGTGAATGCTCCCGAAGCGGTCGCTCACCCGGCGCGCGGCGGACTGCTAAAGCAGTTTTCAACGACGGTCGTCGATCAGGTCGTCCTGTCGGGAGCCAACTTCCTGGTCGGGTTGCTGCTGATCCGCCAGACCAGCGACATGGACTATGGTTTGTTCGTGTTGGTCCAATCCGCCATCACCCTTCTCATATCCGGTCAGATGGCGTGGCTCTCCAGCCCTCTGGCCGTTCTGGCTCCCGCCAAGGCGCCGGCGCTTCGACGACTGATGATCGGCGCCGTCGAGATCAGCCAGCGCCGCTTCTTACGGCGCGCATCCGCCGTGGCGCTGATAATCCCGGTGGCCGGCTACTTCCTGCACGTTTGGACGGGTCTCGAATCGTTGGTGATCGCGCTCGGCATCGCCGCCTGCTGGACTGCTCTGCAGCGCGAATATCTGCGCGGGGTCCTGCTGATCTACGGACGTCCCCAGTCGATGCTGCGCGCCGACCTCGTCAACGTGGGCGTGCTACTGACAGGCGCGTTGATTGCGGCCTACGGGCCCCGCCCCGCGGTGCTGTGGGCCGTGGCGGCGCTCATCGCATCGGCGCTTGCCGGCGAGGCGGCCGCCCGCCGCTCACTGACCAAGGACCCCGGGTTCGCGGCCGGCGATGCGGCTCCGTTTTGGAAGGAGATGCGGCCATTGGCGGTGTGGGCGACCATCGGTGCAATGACCTATTGGATCTACAATCAAAGCTACAACTACGTGCTGGCGAGCCGCATCGACCTGACGGCGGTCGCCGACGTGAACGCGGCCCGGCTGTTGTTGATGCCCACCATCGTGCTGACGGTCGGAGTGAAGACCCTGTTGGTGCCGACGGCCGCTTCCTGGCTGGCCGAGTCGAGCGTGGGCCGGCTGATCCGTCGGCTGCTGCTGTTCGCCACCGGCATCGCGCTCCTTGACGTGCTGTATTTTGTTGCGCTGTGGATCTTTCGCGACTTTCTGAGCCACGACCTGATGCACAAGACCATCGGCAATCGCGATGTGCTGTTGATCTTGTGGGCGATCCTGTCGCTGATCGCTCTGTACCGGGACTTGCTGCAGACCGGGGTGTTCGCGTTGCGCAAGTTCAGGCCGTTGGCCGGAGTGACCGCGCTGAGCGCCGCCGTCTCCCTGACCATCATGTGGTTCGGCATCGGAAGCTGGGGTCCGGCGGCGGCCCTGATGGGCCAGGTGGCCGGGGAAACCATCAATCTAGGGGGCGTCGTCGTGCTTCTGTCGATGGCGTACCACACCGAACGCACCAACCCCAATGTGAAGTGATGATCCTCCGGGTCCTCGCGCTGTGCCACATCGCCGCGCTCGCCGCGGCGTGCGGATGCAGCGGCGACCGCCGGCAGCAGGCGCCGGCGGCCGATCTCCCGACGGTTGCCGAGCATGTTCCGATCGACCGCCATATCCTGGTCGACCAATTCGGATATCTACCCGACGAAGCCAAGGTGGCGGTCATTCGCGATCCCCAATTCGGCTACGACAAGAACGATCGCTTTGCTCCGGGCGATCACTATGAGGTTCGGCGGGTCGACGACGGCACATCCGTGCTGAGCGGCGCGCCGGCGCCATGGAAAGCAGGGGCAATCGACCCGTTGTCGGGAGACCGCGGTTGGTGGTTCGACTTCTCTTCGTTGACCGCGCCGGGCCGGTACTTCGTTTACGACGTTTCCCGCAACGCGCGCAGCCCGAGCTTCAACGTCGATCCGCACGTCTATCGCGGCGTGCTGAAGGCCGCCATGCGGACGTACTACTATCAACGCAGTGGCACCCCGAAGGTGCAGCCGTATGCCGATGCGTGTTGGGTGGACGATGCGGCCTACGTCGGAAGGCATCAGGATACCGAAGCACGCGATGTCACCGACCGCGGCAACGCCGCCAAGAACCGAGACCTCTCCGGCGGCTGGTTCGATGCGGGCGACACCGACAAATACGTGACGTTCGCCGCCCAGGCAGTCCATCAGCTGCTGACCGCCTACGGAACCAACCCCGCCGCTTTCGGCGATGACTATCGGATACCCGAATCGGGAAACGGAATTTCCGACGTGATCGACGAAGTTCGCTGGGAAACCAACTGGCTCAAGAAGATGCAATTCCCGGACGGCAGCTTCGCGCTCAAGGTGGGAGAGCTGGACTATGTGGCCGCGAGTCCTCCGAGTTCCGATCATTCCGAGCGTTACTACGTCCCCAGCTGCACCTCAGCGACCATCGCCGGCGCAGGCATGCTGGCGCATGCGGCATATGTCTTCGGATCATTCCCGGCGCTGCAGGGCGAAGCGAACGATTTGAGGGCCCGGTCGTTGCTCGCGTGGGAGCAATATCGAAGCATCCAGCCAAAACAAACCGCATGCGACAGCGGTGTGGTGCACGCCGGTCTCGCCGATCTCAGCATCGAGGACCAAGATGGTCTCGCCGTGGAGGCCGCCATTTATCTCTTCGCGCTCACCGCCGAGCCCGCCTTCGAGAGCTATGTCCGCGAGCACTACAAGGACGCGCATGCCTATCACGACATCGGATGGTCGCGCTACAAAGCCGATCAAGGCGAGGCCCTGCTCTTCTATGCTACGTTGCCGAACGCGGATCATGCGCTTTCGCGGAACATCCTCGCCGACAAGGTCAAGGATGTGAATGCCGGCGATCACATCTACGGGTTCAACCCGGAGGATGACCTGTATCGGGCCTATCTACACGAGACGCAATACCACTGGGGCAGCAACAATCCGCGCGCAAATTATGGAAACACGAATCTCGACGTCACGAACCACGCTTTGGGATTGCCCGATGCCGCCACTTACCGCACTCGGGCACTGGGCATCTTGCACTACCTGCACGGCGTAAATCCGTTGGGAATCGTATACCTCAGCAACATGTACCGTTATGGAGCGAGCGCCTCGGTGAATGAGATATATCATGTTTGGTTCAGCGCCGGCACCCGCTGGAGCGATGCCAGAAGCTCGCCCTGCGGACCGCCGCCGGGGTACGTTCCGGGCGGACCCAACGCCGCGGCCGCCAAGGACGGCGTGCCGCTGCGCCTGTCTCCCCCCACAGGGCAGCCCGCGCAGAAATCGTACCTGGATTGGAATGGCGGCGGGCCGGATGCCTCGTGGGCGGTGACCGAGCCCGCAATCTACTACCAATCGGCCTATGTCCGGCTGCTGTCGGCTTTCGTGAAATGACCGGACGGCAAAGTGATCTCTGACGCGCGCGACCTTCCCGCCGGCGACGTCCTGCGCGCCGACATCTGCATCGTCGGTGCCGGTGCGGCCGGAATCAGCATGGCGCTCGAATTTGCGGACACCGCCGTCAACGTGCTCGTCCTCGAATCCGGCGGCCTGAAGCCCGAAAAGGCCACCCAGGATCTTTACGCGGGCGCGGTTGCCGATGAACGCCTTCACAGCCCGCCGGACAAGTATCGGCAGCGCCGCTTCGGCGGCACCACGACGATCTGGGGCGGCCGCTGCATGCCCCTGGACGCGATCGACTTCGAGTACCGGGATTTCATGCCGAACAGCGGATGGCCCATCGACGCTTCGGCCTTGCTCCCGTTTTACCCCAAGGCCAACGCGCTCTGCGAAGCGGGTGAGTTTTCCTACACCCAGGCGGCAGCTTTCGAGCGTGCACTACGCCCGATGATCGAAGGCTTCGAGAGTCCGCATTTCACGACCGACACCCTGGAGCGCTTCAGTTGCCCCACCGACTTCGGCGCTCGTTATCGCCGACGATTGCATGCGGCTCCCAACATCAGAATACTGCTGCACGCCAACGTCACACGCATCCGGCTGAATTCCGATGGCAACCGGGTCGAATCGGTGGACATCCGCACGCTCGGCGGCAAAGCGCTGACGGCGGAAGCGCAGCAATTCGTCCTGGCCGCGGGCGGACTCGAGGTCGCCCGTCTGCTGTTGGCCAGCCGCGAGGTGCAGACGCACGGCATCGGCAACGCGCGCGACCTCGTCGGACGCTACTACATGTGCCATCTCGCGGGAACGATCGGCGCACTCGCCATCGATCGGCCCTTGGGGTCCGTGTGGAACGGCTACGACGTGTCGGACGAGGGCATCTACTGCCGGCGTCGCATCGCCCTCACGGCCGAAACCCAGCGACGCCAACGACTCGGCAATTTCATCGCGCGGCTGCATCATCCGAGAATCACCGACCCCGGCCATCGCAACGCGATTCTCTCCCTGCTCTTTCTTGCGAAGTTCGTGATTCCCTACGAATACGGCAAGCGCCTGCACGGCGACGAGAAGGCGAATTTCGCCACGTGGCTGCAACACGCCAGGAACGTCGCGGCGGGGCCTTTCGACGCAGTGGAATTCGCCTGGCACATGTTGAAGGATCGCAAGCTGGCCCAGCGCAAATTCCCGTCGATCATCATCAAGCCCAAGGCCAATCTGTTCAGTCTGGACTTTCATGCGGAGCAGCAACCGAATCCCGACAGCCGGATCGAATTGACGACCGAAGTGGATGCGCTCGGCATGCCGCGGCCGCGGGTGGACTGGCGATACACGGCAATCGACGTCGATACCGTCACCCGGGCGATCGCCCTGCTCGCCGCGGACATCGCGCACAGCGGAGTCGGCGCCCTCACTTACGATCCCGCCGGCATCGAATTTGAAATGACGCGCTATGGCGCCTACGGAGGCCATCATATCGGCACCACACGGATGGGCCGCGATCCGGGTTCCAGCGTCGTCGATGCCGACTGCCGCGTGCACGGAGTCGGCAATTTATCGATCGCGAGCGCCGCGGTATTCCCCACATCCAGCCAGGCAAACCCCACCTTGACGGTCGTGGCGCTGGCGCTGCGGCTGGCCGGCCGGCTGCGCGCGGCCCTTTCTCGCGGCTAGTCCGTCAGCTTGCGGCGCAATTGGGCGCAGGGCTTTTCAACGGTGATGTAGATCGCCCATGCCAGGGCGATGGAGAGGAGGAGAGACAAGCCCCCTTGCAGGAGCAGGCCCGCATGCGGGAGCGCCCGCGCGATGCCCAGAATCACGGCCAGGTGCAGCAGATACAGGGAATACGACAGCAGACCGATGAAAATCGCTGCGCGCGAGTTCAACCAGCCGAAGACTGTCCAATGGTGGTAGCGAATGGCGGCGATGAACAAGATGGTCAGCGCCGCGCCCTGCAATGAGTAGCGTGCGGTTTCTCGAAAATTGTCGCCCCGGACGATCAGACAGCACACGAGCAGAAGCGCTGCGAA
>Ga0307516_10000528_pt1 | contig 51172 bp, 50 predicted proteins | sample 19_EM_MG_FD_203310 | JGI IMG/M metagenome (GOLD analysis project Ga0307516, IMG submission 203310) | Populus trichocarpa ectomycorrhiza microbial communities from riparian zone in the Pacific Northwest, United States - 19_EM | ecosystem: Host-associated > Plants > Roots > Unclassified | place... | reverse complement strand
GCGCCGCCCTGCCTTGCCGCGCCGCCCTGCCCTGCCGCGCCGCCTTGCCGCACCGCCCTGCCCTGCCGCGCCGCCTTGCCGCACCGCCCTGCCCTGCCGCGCCGCCTTGCCGCACCGCGCCCTGCCGCACCGCGCCCTGCCGCACCGCGCCCTGCCTCGCCTCGCCTCGCCTCGCCTCGCCTCGCCTCGCCGGAACATTGTCGCGTTAGGGTCGGTTCCGCGCTTTGAAGCCACAAGATCGCGCGGGTTGGCGCGTTGGTGTGGGGCTCTTGCCGAGATCTTGGTAGCCGTTGGCCCTTCTGGAGATTTCTGCAAGGTCCTTCGGTGGCCCGGCCGTCAAGCATCCAGGTCGTGGGCGTTATGTCGGGTATTTCAGGCAGGGATGCTCCGGCTGAGTCTCGGCCTGCCCGGCGTTGACCAAATGATCTGTCGCGGCGGCGCGGAGCCGACCACACCGCAACGAGATCCTTGCGGCGTTGCCGACCCTGGGCCGATGTTGTTGCGTGCGGGCGCGGAACAGACCACGCCGCAACAAGATCCTCGCCGGGTTTTACCGACCCCTGGGTCGACGTTGGTGCGTGCGGTGCGAAGCGGACCACACCGCAATATCCGGGCCGGGTTGCAGACCCGCGGGTCGACGTGAATGCGTGCGGGTCTGGAACGGATCGCGGCGCCTCAAGATCCTCGCCGGGGTTGCCGGCCTCGGGGCGACCTTGGTGCGCGCGGGTCTGGAGTGGACCGTCCGTCACAAGATCCAGCCCCGGGCCGAGCGGGCCGAGCGGGCCGAGCGGGCCGACGGAGCGCACTCGGGCAAGCCGTGCGTGGACGGGTCGCCGTCGGCCCCGTGCTGAGCCGATGGTGTGCGGTGGCGGTGCGCAATTGACGCTTGCCCTGAAACCTGCCAGATCCTCGCCGTCTCGCCGATCCCGGATCGACGTAGATGCGTGCGGGTCTGGAGCGGACCACCCCGCAACAAGATCCTCGCCGCGGTCACCGACCCCGGATCAACATGGATGCGCGCGGGGCACGGAGCGGACCATACCGCCGCAAGATCCGGCTCGCGACCGGGCCGCAGACGCTGACCTATCACGACGTCGGGGCGCAGGCCGGTGGGCGTGATCGCCTGATCGGGGTATGGCGATCGACTGGCGACCAAGTCACGCAGAAGACTCTGCTGGGGCCGAATCTGCCAAGGTCTATCAAGCGACCGGTGGCATTTCCGATGAAAGCGACTTAACAGGATCAGCACGGAACCCCGCAGCCCGTGGCGAGTCGGCCGAGACCTTGGGGGTATGCCGGAGTGCGGCCTGCCGGGGCGCGGGTGAGCGTCGTTCGGCGAAGGCAGGGTTGACACAGAGCAACTCCCGCCGAGGTCCACCGCCCCCACCCTGCCGGGTCCGTGCGTGGAACCGCGTCCGCTCGCTGGGCGGGTCCCACCGCGTAGGTTGCGAGGCGGGGACACCACAAGATCGATCGAGATTTGCGAGTTTCGGGTGACGTGATTTAGCGGGCCGGGTCGCGGGGTGGGGGGATCGTGGCTGTTGGTAGTGGGCCGCCTGGGCGGTTTCTTGGCGGGTCAGTCTGGCGGGTGGGGTCCGGCAGCCTGCCCGGGCCCGCGACGGCCGGCTTCGTGCGTGCCCGGGACGGCGCGCGGCCCAGCCATCGGTTGATCGGGAAGGCCGGTGCCACGCCCGGGCGCCACGGCAGGGCGTTGACCAGCAGGATCAGCGCCAAGGCGTAGCAGTTCGCCGAGAACGAGTCGTGCAGGCTCCACATCGGAGCGAGCACGAACAGCAGATATGTCACTCCGGCGGCGAGCGCGAAGGCCAGCCCCGGCCGGCGGCCGCGAGTGGGCCGCGGGCGCTGCGCTGTCACCCGGCGGCGGGCTGCCGCGTCGATCAGGATCAGGACTGCCGGCAGTACCCAGATCAGTTCGTGGGTGGCGGTCACCGGGCCCACGATCGACACCGTCAGCCCGACCAGCGTGAACGCCGCGATCTCGTCCCCGTCCGCGTGCGCCGCCCGGGCCCGGATCAGTCCGACCGCGATCAGCAGCAGCGAGAAGGACAACCACAGCAGCACCGGCGTTGTCGCCGAGTCGTAGATGCGGGCCAGCACGCCGGCGAGCGACTGGTTGGCGATCGCGTCGACGGGTCCGGTGCGGTCGATGCGCCACAGCACCTCGCCGGACCAGGCGATCGTCTCCCGCTGGCTGATCAGCAACGCCGCGAGCGTCGCGCTCAGCGCCGTACCGATCGCGGTCAGCGCCGCGCGCCACTGCTTGGTCACCGCGAGGTACACGATGAAGAACGCCGGTGCCACTGCCAGCGCCGTTGCCAGTCCCACGCCCAGACCGGCCCAGGCGCCGGTCGCCCATCCCCGCCGCAGCAGGTCGCTTGGTGTGCGGCCGCGTGGCGGCGACGAGGCCGGCCGGCCCGGCCACCATGCCGCCCGGCTGCGCGCCCACGCGCCTCGGCGCAGGGCCACGATGTCGGCGGTGACCAGCCCGAACACGAGCAGGTCCAGCGATCCCAGGCCGAGCGACGCGCGCACCGGCTCCACGGTCAGCGCCAGCGCGCCGGCCGCCAGCACCACCGGCCACGGGCGGCGGCCGTACCGTCGCGCGACCGGGCCGACCAGCGCGACCAGGGCCAGGCCGAGCGCGGCTACGCCCGCGAGCGCGGTCAGCCAGCCGGCGAGTCGCAGCGGCAGGAACACCGCCGGGAAGATCAATAGCAGCGCGGGCGGCGGCAGCGCGGTGCCGAGGTGGGTCAGCGGCGACCGGTACGCGTACAGGCCGTCACCGTTGAGGGCGTGGACGATCGCCGCGCGGTCGACGGCCAGGCTGCTGAAGCCGTACCGTTGAGCGATCGTGGTGATCGCGGCCAGGATGCCGACCCAGGCGAGCAGGACCACCGCGTACCTGATCGTGGCCGGACGCGCGGCAGTCCGCATCGCGGGCATGGCGCGACCTCCCCCGTAGCTCGACCACCGGCGTCACCGCGCCGGACTGGAGCCGCGCCGCCCTGGTGTTTCGACGGCTTAACGCCGGGTGAGCCCGTTAGGTGATTTACCCGGGGATCTTGCGTGCGGCGGCCGCCGACCGGGTGGCGATCTTGGCCTCCCGCCGGGCGGTGCGGACCGCGCGCTTCATCGAGCGCTGTGAGCGCTCCACGGCGTGGCTGGTGCGGTAGGCGATCCCCGGCTTGCCCTGGGTGTCGACGGCGGCGAGCAGCAGCCCGCCCAGCAGGCCCACGTTTTTCAGGAAGTGTGTCTCGTGCTGGGCGCGCTCCGGCTGCGGAAGCGTCCAGAAGGGATGCCCGGCGAAGGTCGTCGGCACGAGGCCGGCGGCGAGCACGGCGGCGGCGGGCCGGGTGAACCGGCCGCTGGCCAGCAGCAGCCCGGCGATGACATCGGCGGCGGCCTTGGCCTGCACCAGGGTGCGTGCGTCGCTGGGCAGGCGCGGATCGACCCGTTCGATGAGCGGCCCGACCCGGTCCGTGACGGGTTTGGCGGCAGGGACCTTGGAGTCCGGGTCGAGGACGACACGAACTCCGCTGACCACGAAGATCGCACCGAGCATGGCGCGGGCTGCGGTACGCACAGGCTTCATAGCCCCGTTATACCCGGATCCGCGGAGGCGCGCCTGGTGAGTTGTGGATAGCCGCTCCCGGACCGTCCGTAGGGTTTCGGGGCATGACCGAGGTGCGGATTGAGCAGCCCGAGGATGCCGACGGCATTCGACGTGTTCTGGAGGCGGCGTTCGGGGGTGAGGGCGAGGCGCGGCTGGTGGCGGCGCTGCGGCCGACCCATGCCTGGCTTCCCGAGTTTTCCGTCGTCGCCGTGGAAAATGCGCGTCTGGTCGCGTTTGCGCTGCTCAGCAGGGTGATGATCGGTGGCGAGGAGGCGCTGGCGCTGGGGCCGGTCGCCGTCGCGCCCGAGCGGCAGAGGCAGGGTCTGGGCACGGCCGTCGTGCGCGACGCCCTGCGACGGGCGACCGAGTCTCGCGAGCGGCTCGTGCTGGTGCTCGGCGATCCGGCCTACTACCGGCGCTTCGGGTTCGTTCCGGCCACGCCGTACGGGATCACCAGCGAATGGTCCTCGGCCGGGGATGCCTGGCAGGTCCTGGCGCTGCGGCCGGTCGAGGCCCGCTACCCCGCGCCCTGGCGCCTTGGTAAATAAGGGGTCAAGCGCCCGGCTCCGGAGAATTGCGGATCTCCGGAGCCGGGACTGAGGTGAGCTTGAGGTGAGCCGCTCAGAATTGCCGAGTCGGGGTGGGAAGGGGTCAGGGAAGGGCGACGGTGGTGACCGCGGAGTCGTCCCCGCTGTCGGCGCGGTAGCCAACCACCTGGTACTGACCTGGGACATCGGACGGGATCGCGACCTGCTCCGTGTTGGTGCCGGTGACCAGGCCGAGCCGGTCCAGCAGGTGGGTCTCGCCGGCGGGCACGTTCTCGACCATGAGGAAGGCCTGGACGGTGACCGCACCGGACGGCGCTGCCGCGGTGTACGAGCTGGTCACCCAGCCGCCGGTCGGGTCGGTGGCCGAGAGGTTGCCGGTGGCCAGGCGGGTGATCTTGCCGGTGGCGTCGGTGAAGGCGAGGCCCGCGCGGACCTTGCGGCCGGTGGTGGTGGCCTGGAACGAGGCGACCGAGGTGTAGGTGGCGCCGGCCGTGACCGTGACCTTGCGGCTGTAGGTGTTGATCTGCCCGGTGGCGGTGGCGGTCAACGCGAGCGACGCGGTGCCGACGGCGCCGGACGTGTCGACCCGGGACGCCCTGGTGGTGGAGCCGGTGGTCCAGCCGGCCGTGCCAGCCGACGCGGTTTCGAGGCTGGCCGCGTCGGAATCGAGCAGGTTGCCCGGGACCACCGCGCTGCCAACCGGCAGGTCGGCGACCGGCAGGCCGTTGCGGTAGACCCGGTAACCGGCCACCGGGTTACTCCCGGCGTACGACTCGTCCCAGGTCAGCGTGCCGTTGGCGACGGCCGGGTTGCCCGGGGCTTCGGGGGCCAGCGAGCCGGTGCGGACTGCGGCCGAGATGAGGCCCGCGGTCGTGTTGTTGCCGAGCACGGAGCCGGTCGGGGCGGCGGTCGACTTGCGGGCGCCGAGCTGTACGCCGTACCAGAGGGTGGGGTTGATCTGGTCGTCGATGATCGTGTTGTGCTGGATCAGGTCGCCGTTGCCGGTGCCCAGCCCGATGCCCGCCGTGTCGAACCAGCCGGCGCCGGTGTTGTAGGTGGTGGAGCCGCCGAAGCCGGCGTTGACGATCCGGTTGCCGGAGATCGTGTCGGCGGTGTCCTTCGCCTGCGGGGTGCCGAAGACGATGATCCCGGTTTCGCGGGAACGCACGATTTCGTTGTCCTGGATGACGTTGTTGCCGCCCGGCCGGCTGATGTGGTCGGTGCCGGCGGTGCTGACGTCGTTCCACCCGCCCGCGGTGCCGAGGGTGCCGTCGGCGTCGAGATAGTCGTCGTAGCGGACCAGGACGCCGTCGGTGGCCGAGTCAAAGATCTTGTTGCCGGAGACGGTGTTGTCGCGCGGCTGGGTGACGTCCTTGTTCGGCGCGACGTGTGAGTAGTTGGCGTTCGACGACAGCACGATGTGTGAACCCTCGAGCGTGTTGCCCGTGACCGTGGCGCCGATGACGCCCTCGAAGTAGAGGTTGCCGTACTCGCGCACGCCGCGGGCGGCTGCGACCGCCGGAGTGGTGTGCACGACGTTGTTGCGCACGACGGTCCGGATCGCGTTGGTGAAGTCGAAGAAGTTCCCGTTGGCCGTCGCGTCGTACTGGTTGTTCTCGATGATGGTGCCGTCGTTGCGGCCGCCGCCACCGATGTTGTCCTCGCCGTCGGACTCGGCACCGCCCCAGTTGTCGAACCGGTTGTCGACGATGGTCACGCCGGTGGTGCCGAGGATCCAGAGCTTGAAGTACTCGAGGTTGGTGAACCGGACCTGGCGTACGGTCCACCGGTCACCAACCGAGATGCCGCCGCCCGTGCTCGAGTTCGCGCCCGTCGTGGCGCGGAAGTCGCAGATCTGCCCCGGCTGAGCGGGCAGGGCGGCGGGATCGGCGGAGCCGGCGCCGGTGCGGCAGTTTCCGTTGACGGTGAGGTCGGAGACCAGGTTGGTGCTGCCCGCCTGCTTGGTGTCACTGGGCCGGATGAGGAAGGTGTAGCTGAAGTTCTTCCAGTTCACGGTGGGGTCCATCAGCAGCGTGGTGGCCGTGATGCCCGCGCCGCGCAGGTTGACGTTGGCCGGCAGCTTGAGACCGCTGGTGAGCCGGTAGGTACCGGCCTGCAGCAACACCGTCGCGGTGGTGGCCGGGGTGACGACGGTCGTGCCGTCGGCGGCCATCACCGCGGTCTTGCTCCTGCCGGCGGCGGTGCTGATCGCTTGCGCAAGCGCCGCATAGTCGTCGGCGGTGCCGCCCTTCGGGGCCGGAGCCGCGACGCAGGCCGGGTCAGACGCACAGGCTGCGGCGCTCAGCGGTGCAGGGCTGATGGTCGAAGCGAGCGTGTACGCGGGAGCGTCGGAGGTCGCCGAGGCCGAGGCCGGCCCGCTCACCGCGAGAGCGCCCAGGGCGGTTGGCAGGGCGGCGGCAATCACCAGGGCGGAACGACTTGCGGCGGCCGGAAGGGACAAGCGCATCGGGTCTCCGAGGGGTTGCAGGTCGGGTGCGATCCGAGGAGCGAATCGGGTGCAACCATAAGTCCGCCGAATCCGCATAGATTCCCCCAAAAGGGGGAGAGCGCCCGGCTCGATCGGCGGGCCGCGCTCAATACACACGGTAACGTGACAAGGATCACTTCGCGCTGGTTGCCTGGTGATACCACAGGTATTCGCTCGCGAGCAGTGACAGAGAGTGGTCTTCCTACGGTTGGGTGCGCAGGTAGCGCCCGAAGTGCGGAACCGTGAACGCCACCGTGCCGCGCTCGCCCGAGTAGATCAGGCCCTTCTTGATCAGTGCGTCCCGGGCGGGTGACAGGCTCGCCGGGCGCCGGGACAGCGCCGCCGCGATGTCCGCTGTCGGCACTGCGGCGTCCATGTCGTTCTCCGAGTCGCCGGAGAGCGAGGCCATCGCGCGCATGTACTCGCGCTCCGCCGGCGTGGCCCGTTCGAAGCGGGAGCCGAAGAAGCCGACCGCCAGCTCCGCCTCGGCCTCCGGCGCCGCCATCCGGACGTCCTGCGCGGTCACCGGCGACGTCGGCGCGTGATCCCAGGTCGCCTTCCCGTACGCCTGCACGAAGTACGGATACCCACCTGACTTCTCGTACAGCAGGTCCAGCGCCTTGGGCTCGTATTCCACCTCCTCGCGGGCGGCCGGCGCGCACAGCGCGAGGTCCGCGGCGATCCGGTCGAGGCGGTCGATGCGCTGGTAGCGGAAGAGCCGTTCGGAGTAGGACTTGGCCGCGGACAGCACCGCAGGCAGGTGTGGCAGCCCGGCGCCGACGACGATGAGGGGCGCACCGAGCTGGGACAGCTCGTGGCAGGCGGCGCAAAGTGCGGACACGTCGGCCGGGCCGAGATCCTGCATCTCGTCGATGAACAGCGCGATGCCCGTGCCCACGTCCGTGGCCAGCGACGCCGCGTCGGTGAAGAGCTCCACCAGGTCGATCTCGATGTCGCCGGAGTCGGCCCGGCCGCGGGCGGGCGGCACGTCGATGCCGGGCGTCCAGCGGTCGCGGAGCTTGGCCGAGGCGTCGTTGGCCCGCAACGCGAACGCCTTCAGCACCGCCAGCACCTCGTCGACCCGTTCGGGGTTGCGGTGGTGTGGAGTCAGTTCGCGGATCGCCATGTGCAGCGCGGCAGAGACCGGGCGGCGCAGCGACTGGTCCGGCCGGGCCTCGATCTTGCCGGTGCCCCAGAGCCGGCCGATCGCGGCCGAGCGGAGCGTGTTGAGCAGGACGGTCTTGCCGACACCACGCAGGCCGGTCAGGACCAGGCTGCGTTCGGGGCGGCCACGGGCGATCCGCTCCAGGACGACGTCGAAGGCGTCCAGCTCACGGCCGCGACCGGCCAGCTCCGGCGGCCGTTGGCCGGCGCCGGGCGCGTACGGATTGCGGACCGGATCCACGGATAGCACCGTATCGGGCTCTCTAGCCGAAAAGCTAGAGTCATCAATCGAACGCTCTCTACGGCTTTCTAGCGTTGAAGCTAGAGAGGGCTAGTCGACGCCATACTCCTTGAGGCACAGGACGAAGTCGAGGCTGTCGAGCTCGCTGTCGTAGAAGTACCACTTCGTGTACTTCGACACCTTGCTGCACTTGGACTCGGCATCGGCCTCACCGGTGGTGCGGCCGTCGACCCGCTTGAGCACCTCGTAGGTGCCGCTGGCGCAGGGCACGATCTTGAGGTCGGGGCTCGCGTCCGCCGTACCCTCGTTGCGCACGCACTGGCCCTTGGCCACGAAGCGCGCGTCCTCGCTGCTCTGCGGCTCGGGCACCGCGCCGTTGGCGGTGGTCGCCGCCGCGGTGGGCTGCAGCGACCGCCCGGCATCGGGCGTGCCGCCGCGCTGCACCAACCAGGCGGCCGTGCCCAGACCGCTGAGAATGAGCAGGCCGAGCACGACGACCAGCGCGACGATCGGGGTGTTCCGCCGGCGCGGCGGTGGCATCGGCGGCTGCTGCCACACCGGCGGCGCGCCGTTCACCGGGGCGATGGGATAGCCGCCGTTGAAGGCGGCGGAATTCTCCTGCGCCGGCGGCACCGACATCGGCTGACCGCCCCAGGCGGTCTCGGGCGCCGGCGAGGCGTGCGTCGCGGCGTCACCCCAGGGGTCGGCCGGCTCCGTATACGGCTCGTCGGAACTCGACGATCCGCCGGCCGGCCAGCCCTGGCCGGGGTAGGGGCCGTTCTGCGACATCGGGGTTCCTCCAGGCGCGGGTTCGCTGTAGGCCACCGTAGCGTGGACGCCCGGCTCGTTCCCTCCCGGAATCGCGCCGACCTGGGCTCAACTCGGTGACAAGGGGGTGATTCGCCTCCTCTGTCGGCAACGCGACCCGCGTCGCGACTGCCGGCCCACTACCGTTCAGCCCCATGTCATTCTGGGTGACCCTTTGTGCGGCGGTCTTCGGCGGCGCGTCCGCGGCCTTCGTGCCGCGCGTCGCGCACCGCCTGGCGGTGCCCCGCGACACCCGGCCGAGATCAACCTGCGCCGACTGCACGGCAGACCTGCCAACCTGGGTACGGGCCGGAGCGCCGTGCCGTTGCGCGCGGCCACCGGTGTGCACGATGGCGGCGGGCGCCCTGGTCACCGGCCTGCTGGGCGCGACGATCGGCCCGGCGCCACTCCTGCTCGTGCTGCTGCCGGCGGCGACGTTGGGCATCCTGCTGGCCGCGATCGACCTCCGCTGTCTTCGCCTCCCGGACGCCCTGGTGGCGCTGCTGGCCGCGGTCACGGTGCTCCCGCTGACCCTCGGCGCCCTGCTGGCCGGCGAACCAGCCCGGCTCGGCCGGGCCGCCCTGGCGGCTCTCCTCAGCGGGGCCATCTACCTGATCATCGCTCTGCTCCCGGGAGCCGGCCTCGGCCTGGGCGACGTCAAGCTGGCCACGGTCCTCGGCTTCACCCTCGGCTTCGTAGGCTGGCCGGCGCTGGCGGTGGGGCTCCTGACCCCCCACCTGATCAACGGCCCGGTAGCCCTGACCCTCTTGCTCACCCGCCGAGCAAAACGCCGAACAGCCCTCCCGCTGGGCCCGGCCCTGCTGGCCGGCGCGCTGGTCGGTCTCGTGCTGGCGTGAGGTCTCGGCCGCTCAGAGGAGGCGTAGTTGTCGATCTTTGGGGCGGGACGGGACGGTGTCGCCCATCCGCTCGAAGAGGCCCGCGTCGATGGCGTCCAGGAACGGCGTCGGTGACTGCTCCCGCTCCTTGCCATGCCGGAACCGGCGCGCCGTGTGGCTCACATAGAGCCGGTCCTGGGCTCGCGTCAGCCCCACGAAGAACAAGCGCCGTTCCTCGGCCGTCTCGTCGTCCGTCGGCTTGGCGCCCGGCCAGCGCAGCGGCAGCAGCCCGTCCTCGCAGCCGACCAGGAAGACGACCGGAAACTCCAGGCCTTTCGCCGCGTGCAGGGTCAGCAGGTTGACCGCCTCCGCGCGCGGGTCGAGCGCGTCCACCTCGGCGCCGGTGGCGATCTCCTGCAGGAACCGGGTCATGTCCTCGCCGATCCGGTGGGCCAGCGGCATGAGCAGGTCGGCAGCCGCCCAGACGTCCTCCGGCGCGAGTTGCTCGGCGTCCAGGGTCGGCGCCGCGTAGCGCTGGGCCAGCACCTGCGCCGTCAGTTTGACGCGCGCCGCGAGTGATCCGCCGAGGCCGTCCGCGAGCCGCAGCTCGCGCGCGATCACCTGGACCCCGGGCCGGTCCCGCAGGCGATTGTGTGACCGCTTCTGCACCGGTACGCCGGCCCGCGACAGCGCGTCCACCACGGCCTGAGCCTGGGAATCCGTGCGATAGAGGACGGCGATGTCTGAGAAGGACAGCGTTCCGGGGGCGACCGCGCGCGAGTCGATGCGGCCGGAGTCGAGGGAGCGGTGGGACAGGCCGCCGACCAGCTCGTCGACGGTTCGGAGGACGAAGTCCGCTTCGTCCGCCACGCTGCCCGCGAAGTAGCGGCCGACCAGGGGCGACTCGGGGTTGACCCGGGCCGGGTCCAGCCGCCGGCCGCTGACCAGCGTGGTCGGCGCGATCGCCTGCACGGCCGCGGCCAGGATCGGCGCCGACGAGCGGTAGTTGCGGGTGAGCCGGACCAGCCGGGCATCCGTGAAGTCGCGGCTGAAGCGCAGGAAGTAGCCGACGTCGGCGCCGCGGAACGAGTAGATCGCCTGATCAGGGTCGCCGATCGCGCACAGGTTGCCGTTCGCCGGGGCGAGCAGGCGCAGCAGCTCGTACTGCACGTCGTCGACGTCCTGGTATTCGTCCACGAAGATCCACTGCCAGCGCTTGCGGTAGCGCTCGACCAGCTCCGGCTCGTCGCGCAGCAGCGCCACCGGCATCGTGAGCAGGTCATCCAGGTCGACCAGGTCCTGCTGGCGGAGCAGCTTCGCGTACGCGAGGTCGTCGTCGCCGGCCTGCTCGCGGGCCGCGGCGCGCTCCCCGTCGTCGGCGATCCGCCAGTTCGCGCCGAGCCCGGCCGCCTTGGCGTTCTCCTTGAGGATGGTCAGCCCCAGCGAGTGGAACGTGCCAACCGTGATGTCCTCGGCCACGTCCGGAATCAGGGCGTCGAGCCGGTGCCGCATCTCCTCGGCGGCGCGCCGGGTGAAGGTGATCGCCAGGCAGCGCTCGGGGAAGACGCCCAGCTCGGCGCAGAGATACGCGATCCGGTGCGTCAGCGTGCGGGTCTTGCCGGTGCCGGGCCCGGCCACGATCAGCAGCGGCCCGCCGGGCGCGGAGGCGGCGACGCGTTGCATGGCGTCGAGGCGGTCCAGCAGGCCGGTGCCGACCTCTTCCATGCCGGCGAGCATCGGCTCGAACGGCTCGTGCGGGCTGGCCGGCGGGGGCAGCGGCGGTGCCTTCTTCTTCGGCTCCTTGGCGGCCTTCGGCACCGGGGCGCGGCCGATCGCCGGCTCGGCCCTGCGCTGCTGCGGCACCGGTACGGGGATCATGTCGAACAGCGTCTCGGCCTGCGGCGCGCTCTGCTTGTTGCGCAGTTCGCCGGGCTCGAAGAGCGTGATGACGCCGTACTCGCCGTCGTACCCGGAGATCCGCCGCACGTCGCCGCGCCGCAGCCGATCGATGGCCTCGCGCAGCTGCTCGCCGCCCGCCTGGCCGATCGCGTCGAGCGGGACCCTGCGCAGGATGTCCAGCTCGGCACCGAGGTTGGCGACGACGTGATTGAGCTGGCCGTCGACGGTCTTGGACTTCGGGCCGACACCGTTGATCTCGCCGAGGATCTCGGCGAGCTGGATCAGGTGCACGACCTGCTGGTCGCGCTCGCCCCCGCTGGTGCGGTCGGCAAGCTCCTCGACCCGGTTGAGGACGCCGACGGTCAACGGCTTGCCGCACTCGGGGCAGCGGCCACCGTGCTCCCGGGTCTGCTCCGGCGCCCAGTTGATGCCGCAGGCCCGGTGCCCGTCCGCGTGGTATTTGCCCTCTTCCGGGAAGAACTCGATCGTGCCCGCCAGGCTTTCGCCGGCCTTGATCGCGAAGTAGTCCGGCGCGCCGGTGTAGAGCGTCGCCTCCCGGGCCAGCGCCGCGGGCGAGTGCGCGTCCGAATTGGACACCAGCCGATACCGGTCCAGGCTCGAAACCCGCCAGTTCATCTCCGGGTCGGAGGAGAGGCCGGTCTCCACGGCGGTGATGTGCTCGGCGAGGTCGGCGTAGCAGTCCGCGATGGCGTCGAAGCCGGACTTCGAACCCAGCGCGGAGAACCACGGGGTCCAGATGTGCGCAGGGACGAGATAGGCGTCCGGGCTGGCCTCAAGCGTGATCTCCAGCAGGTCGCGGGAATCCAGGCCGAGGATCGGGCGGCCGTCGGCGGTGAGGTTGCCGATCCGGCCGAGCGCGGTGTTGAACCGGGCCGCGGCCGCGAGATCCGGCATGTAGATCAGGTGGTGCACCTTGCGGGTGCGGTCGTCGCGCTTGTAGATCGTGGAGATCTCGACGCTCAGCATGAACCGCGCGTCCGAACTGCTCTGCAGGATCGGCGGCAGCTTGCGGCTGACTTCCTGCTCCGCGTCGGTGCCGAGGCGGTAGAGGCCGGGCTCGTCGGCGGGACGGAGATTTTCCCGCAGGTGGTCGAACCAGGCGGGGTGCGTGAAGTCCCCGGTGCCCAGGACCGCGATGCCCTTGCGCCGGGCCCACCAGGCGAGGTTCGGCAGGGTGAGATCGCGGCTGCAGGCCCGCGAATACTTGGAGTGGATGTGCAGATCCGCGACGTATGTGTCCGCGGCGACCGAGGACCCTGCGCTAACCGAGGGCACGCTGCATCCTGTCACGAGCTCCCGGCGCGCCACGAGCCGCCACGCGCGAAGTGACATAACCGATCCACGATTGAATCCTGCGGAGATGTGCCCCGTGGCTCAGCGGAACGTCCAAGATTCACTGCTACGGGGTACGCAGCTCGATGACGGTGACCTGCGGCGGCGCGCCGACCCGGACCGGCGGCCCCCAGAATCCGGCACCGTTGGTGACGTAGACCGGGACGCCGTCGACCGTACCGAACCCGCTCACCACCGGCTGCTGCAGCGGGACAAGGAGGTTGAACGGAGCCATCTGCCCACCGTGCGTGTGCCCGGAGACCTGGAGATCCACTCCGAAGGACGCGGCATCGTGGGCGACGACAGGCTGATGAGCCATGAGCACAACCGGCCGGCCGGCATCCCGGTCGCCGAGCGCACGCTGCAGGTCGGGCCCGTCGCCGAACTCGACGCCACCGATGTCGTTGACGCCGGCCAGGTCGAGCCCGCCGAGCCCGAGTCGCTCGTTACGCAGCGGCCGCACCCCGAGCCGCGCCACCTCGGCAACCCACTCCTGATAGCCGGAGTAGTACTCGTGGTTGCCGGTGACGAAGTAGGCACCCCGGCGAGACTTGATGTCGGCGAGCGGCGCGGCGAATCGGCCAAGCTCGGCAACCGTGCCGTCGACCAGATCCCCGACGATGCAGACGATGTCGGCGTTGACGGAATTGATGAGGCTGACGATCCGGCCGGCATGGTGGGTGCCGGTCAGCGGACCGAGGTGAATGTCGGAGACGACGGCCAGCCGGGTGCCGTCCATCGCCCGCGGAAGCTTGGCCATGGGCAGCTGAACCCGGTCGAGTTGCGGGGGGCCGAGGGCGGTCTTGACGCCGTAGCCGGTGATGCCGGCAGCGGTGAGACCAGCGAAGATCGCCGTGCCCCGGGCCAGGACGAGGCGCCGATCGACTCCCCGCGGCGTGCCGGGATCTTCGCGGTCGGCCGCTGTCCTCGTGGCTGAGGTGGTCGCGGTCGGTTCGTCTGCGCCGACGGTGGTGGTCGTTCGTGCTGCGCTGGTGGCGGGCGTGGCCGGCTGCGCCGCGCTGGGCGTGAGAGCCGCCGCCCGGGCTGGGCTCTTGCTCGTGGCGCGGATCCAGAGGCTGATCGCCAGGCGCGGGACCTCCAGGGCCACCAGCGTGACGAACAGGTAGAACATCAGCGCGAGCCAGAGATAACCGGGCCAGGCCAGCCACTCGAGATGCCCGGAGCGCACGCCGATCAGGGTGGCCGGCACCAGCACGGCAAGCAGCACCGCCGAGACGGCGCCGGCTCTGCGCAGTCCGCCGGGGCGGAACGGGTCGCGAACCAGTCGCTTCCACAGGTAGAAGTGGATCAGGCCGATGACGACGATGATCAGCCCAACGAACGCGATCAAGCTCAACCCCCCGCGAACGGCGGCAGGACGTCCACCGTCGCCCCGGCGGGCAGCGCCGCTTGTCGATCGTGGCAGGAGAGCCCGTCCACCAGGAAGCTGGCCGCCTTCAGCACCATCGCGAGCCGCTCGCCATGCCGTTCGGCCAGGATGACGGCGAGCTCGTCGAGGGAGCCGGCCGCGATGCTCTCCGACGAGCGCCCCGCGGCCGCCCGCGCCCCGGCGAAGTAACGAACCTCAAGCACGATGGCCCGCCTCCCGCTGTGATCGCCGTAGCGGCATGTCAGCCCCCGATCGCCGACATCGGGCGGGCCGGCTGCAGGAACGACGGGTCGTCGATGCCGTGGCCTGCTCGCTTGCCCCACATCGCGGTCTGCCAGGCCTTGGCGATATCCGCGTCCGGCCGGCCCGAGCGCAGCAGCCCTCGCAGATCGGACTCTTCCGTGGCGAAGAGGCAGTTGCGGACCTGGCCGTCCGCAGTGAGCCGGGTGCGGTCGCAGTCACCGCAGAACGGCCTGGTCACGCTGCCGATCACGCCCACCCGGGCCGGGTGGCCCGCCGCGTCGACGTAGCCCGGCACGAGCCAGGTCTCCGCCGGCGCTGTTCCACGTGAAACCGAATCGGGTAGCAGCCCGTAGGGCTCCAGGGACGCCAGGATCGCCTCGGCGGTGACCATCTCGTGCCTGTCCCACTGATGCTGGGCATCCAGGGGCATCTGCTCGATGAACCGAAGCTGATAGCCGTGGTCGAGCGCGAAACGCAGCAGCTCCGGCGCCTCGTCGTCGTTGACCCCGCGCATGAGCACGGTATTGATCTTCACCGGGGTGAGCCCGGCCCGGGCCGCGCCGGCCAGGCCCTTCAGCACGTCGGCGTGCCTGTCGCGGTGGGTGAGCTGGAGGAACCGCGCCGGCGACAGCGTGTCGAGGGAGACATTGACGCGATCAAGCCCGGCGTCACGCAACGGACCGGCCAGCCGATCAAGCCCGATGCCGTTGGTGGTGATGGAGAGCTTTGGCCGCGGCTTGAGCGCCGCCGCCGCGGCGATGATGCCGATCAGCCCGCGCCGGATCAGCGGCTCGCCGCCGGTGAAGCGCACCCCGGTCACCCCGAGCTGCTCGACCGCGATCCGGATCAGCCGGCTGACCTCGTCATCGGTGAGCTGCTGCTCGCGCGGCATCCACGCGAGGCCCTCCTCGGGCATGCAGTAGCTGCAGCGCAGGTTGCAGCGGTCGGTCAACGACACTCTCAGGTCGGTCGCGACCCGCCCGAACCGGTCGGCAAGCTCGCTCACGCCGACCCCTCGCCCCGCCGGTCGCCCGCGCCCACGGAAGCTCGGTGCCACTCGAATCGCCCGGCACACTCGCTCATTCATTGAACCTAGCGCTTGGATATGACATTTGGCGTAGCGCGGTTTTGGGTGCGACGTACCACACGTGCCGCCGAGCGTTCATTTCCCCAACGCAGCGTCGGCCGCCGACCGCACCGCACCCCGGTAGGCCCCGCCGAACGCGGCGGTGTGCACCAGCAGAAGGTGCAACTGGTGCACCGGCACGCGCTCGCGCCACCCGTCCGCGAGCGGCCACTCCTCCGCGTACGCACTCATGATCGTCTCCAGCTCCGGCGGGCCGCCGAAGAGCGTGAGCTGCGCCAGGTCGGTCTCCCGGTGCCCGCCGTGCGCGGCGGGGTCGACCAGCCACGCCCGGCTGTCGGCGCCCCACACGACGTTCCCCGGCCACAGGTCGCCGTGAATCCGAGCCGGCGGCTCGTCCCCGCCGTACCCCTCGATCTTGTGGATGACCCGCTCCACAGCCGCGACGTCCGCCGCCGAGAGCGCACCGCTGTCGGCCGAGATCTTCAGGTACGGCCGCAGCCGGCGTTCCGCGAACCACGACGCCCACGGGCCGGCGGACGGCGTGTTGTCCTGGGACAGCGGCCCGATGAAACCGGGCCATTCGGCGCCGAAGGAGTCCGCGCCTTTGCGGTGCAGCCCGGCCAGATCCCGGCCGAATCGCTCGGCGGCCGCGGGTGAGGCTTGGCCCGCATCGATCCATTCGAGCGCGAGCAGCTCCGGAAGCGCCACAATCACCTCTGGGATCGGCACGGTCCCCGCTTGGCGAAGCCATTGCAATCCGGCCGCCTCGGTGGCGAAGAAGTGCTCGGGCGCGCTTCCGGAAGGCCACGCCTTGGTGAACAGCGACGTGCCGTCGTCCAAGGTCAAGCGGGATGCGGTGCACACATCACCGCCCCCGACCGGGGTTTCCCGGATCCGCTGGTGCGTGAGAAATGTCGGGAGATGCTGGGGGTGCGCGCGCAGGTACGCCAGATCCACCGTCTTATCTTCCACTTCGGGTTACGGCGTGCCGGAATCGGAGTCAAAATGTCGGCATGACACCTGTCGCGGTGCGTTCGTACCGGCCGAGCGACCACGGCGCTGGTCGCCGCCTGTGGTCGGAGCTGACCAATCAGCACAACCAGATGTACGGCGATGCCCCCGACGACGCCGGCGCCGGATTCGAGGAATACCTCACCCGGCTGGACCTGAGCGGCCTCTGGGTCGCCGACCATGCCGACGACGGGGTGATCGGCCTGGTCGGGCTGATCATGCGTGGCCGTGCCGGAGAGGTGGAACCGGTGGTCGTCACCGGCACACACCGGCACAAGGGGGTCGGCCGAACGCTGCTGCGGCACGTGGCAGCGGAGGCCAAGAAGCGCAACATGGTGTCGCTGACGATCTCGCCGTCGTCGCGCAACGTCGACGCGATCCGCAGCCTGCACGCGGCCGGATACGACGTGGTGTCGTCGATCGAGTTGACCATGGACCTGGACCGGCATGCCCATGAGTGGCAGCAGGACGGGCTCGAGTTGCATGAGTTGCAGTTTCGTTCCTGACGGGATTCCGTAGGGGACGCCTGTGGACAACCCCCCGTCCGACCGCCCCGCCGCCACCCTTGACCGGACTGAAGGCCCAGTTATCCACAGGCGTGCGGATTGGCAGCCGGCTGCGGCCCGGTTTCGGTCAGGCTGCCGGCATGACAACGCTGAAGGTCAGTTCACCGGCTGAGCTCATCTCCGCCGTGCCGTTCCTGATCGGCTTCCACCCGGTGGACAGCCTCGCCGTGGTGGGGATGCACGGCCCGCGCATCACCTTCGCCGTGCGTATAGACCTGCCCGAACACGACACTCCCGACGAGGAGGTCACGGCGGCTGCGCTGCACCTCGCGGCGGTCGTCCTGCGTCAGGCGGTCGAGGCGGTCACGATCATCGGGTACGGCGAGGAGTCCCGCGCGACACCGGCGGTGGCGCGCGCCTCGGAGGCGTTGCGCAAAGCGGACCTGGCGGTCGTCGACGAGTTGCGCGTGGAGAACGGCCGCTACTGGTCGTATCTGTGTTCCGACCTGTCGTGTTGCCCCGCGGAGGGCCAGCCGTGCCAGCCGCCGGACAGCGTGGTGGCGGCGGAAGCGACCTTCGCGGGCGCGGTGGCGCTGCCAAACCGCGAAGCGCTGGAAGCACAGCTGACACCGGTAACAGGTGACGACCGCGAGGCGATGACCGCGGCGACGGCCCGGGCGATGCTGCGCCTGGCAGCCCTGGCCAGCGAGCGTCCACCCGCGTCCGGCGCCGACCGGGTCGCTCCCGTGCCGGCTGAGGTGGTTCGCAGCCTGAAGGCGCCCGGTGTCGGCCCGGGATCCAGCCGTCCCGGCTCGGCGGAGCTGCTCATGGGCAGTGTGATCGGGGCCAGGCTCGGCATCGTCGTTCCGCCTGTTCCCGATGAGCCGGCGCCCGCCGCCGAGAGTGACAAGGACTACTTCCTGGCCCTGGTCCGAAAAGCGGGTCGGATGGCTGTTCGGGAGGCCGAGCGCTGCTACAGCACGGGCGGGCGGCTCACCGACGATGCTGCCGCGTGGCTGGGTGTGCTGCTTCTGCACACGCCGATCCGCGACTACGCCTGGAGCCGAACGAGAACCCAGGAGTGGGAGCTGGCCCTCTGGTCGGATCTGACCCGCCGCGTCGAGCCCCGTTTCCGCCCGGCGCCGGCCGCCCTGCTTGCCTTCGTGGCCTGGCGGTCAGGACAGGGCCCGCTGGCGAGCATCGCGGTCGAACGGACATTGGACCAGAAGCCGAACTACCCGCTGGCTGTGCTGCTGCAGCGCGCCCTCATCATCGGGCTGCCGCCGTCAGTGCTCGACGGCTGGCCTGCGGTGGAAGGCATGGCGCCGGTCGACGACGGTTCCGACCCGGAAGCGGAATCGAGGCCCGGCGAGGTCGTCACGCCTGCGCAAACGCGCGGCTCCGAACCGCATCGCCACGCAGAGAACGGCGGCGATCCACACGGGTCCGAGAGCCAGCAGGCCGAGCAGGAGAAGACCCAGCCGGTCGAGGGACCGGACGCCGGCGGGGGACCGGACGCCAGCAGGAGGCCAGACGCCAGCAGGAGGCCGGACAGGCGAGCGAAACGACGGCGGAAACCCCGCCGAGCCGCCCGCCGCCGCATCTGAAGGCGCGGCCCGACCCAGGGCCTGGCCCGACCCAGGGCCTGGCCCGGGCCAGGGCTCGGCCCGGGCCAGGGCTCGGCCTGACCCAGAGCCCGGACTCTCCTCACGCCCAGGGGACGGCCCGGTCGAGGCGGGACGATCAGGGCCGCTCGGTCTCCTGCTGGACCGTGGCGGCACCCAGGTCACCGGCCCGCAGAGCGGAGTTCCCGCCCGGCGTCGGGTTGTCCGCGATCTGGTGCAGCCCGGGCACCCGGTCTTCGATCACGAAGGTCGCGCGGGTGTGTACGGCCGCTCCCGGGCGGGTCACGTACGGCAGGACCTGGAAATCGGTCGTCATCGCGTCCTTGGTGATCTTCGTGCGGACGTAGCCCCGCTGGTTGTTGTAGAAGCGCAGGTGCGGGTTCCAGGCCGTCCACGGGTGCCGGCCCGAGACCACGTCCGCCCCGTCGCCCGTGGAGGTGATCGACGAGCACACCAGTTCCGTGCCGACCGTGCGCGAGGTCGGGTCCGTGTAGTCCAGCTTGAGTTCGTCCGCCCAGTGGGCGTGCACGTCGCCGGTCAGGACCACCGGGTTGCGGACGCCCGCGTTCACCCAGCCGCGGGTGATGCGGTCGCGGGAGGCCGCGTAGCCGTCCCAGGAGTCCATGCTGACCACCTTCGCCGGGCCCGCGTTGTTGTCGCGCTGGCCGAAGAAGACCTGCTGGCCCAGGATGTCCCAGCGGGCCGTCGAGCGGTGGAAGCCGTCGAGCAGCCACTTCTCCTGCGCCGCGCCGGTGATCGAGCGGGCCGGGTCGGTGGCCGCGGGGCAGTCCTTGTAGCCGTCGCCGCAGCCCTGGTCGTCGCGGAACTGGCGGGTGTCGAGCAGGTGGAACGTCGCCAGCCGGCCCCAGTGCAGGCGCCGGTACAGCTGCATGTCGATGCCGCGCGGGATCGAGGTGCGGCGCAGCGGCATGTTTTCGTAGTAGGCCTGGAACGCCGCCGCGCGCCGGGCCAGGAAGTTCGGGTCCGGCTGCTCGGGGACCTCGTCCGCCCAGTTGTTCTCGATCTCGTGATCGTCGAAGACCACCCCCCACGGCGCCACCGCGTGGGCCGCCTGCAGGTCCGGGTCGGTCTTGTACTGGGCGTGCCGCTGGCGGTAGTTCGCCAGCGTCACCGTCTCCGGGCCCTGGTGGTCGCGCGGGTTGCCGCCCGGGATGTTGTACGTGTCCGGCCCGTACTCGTACTGGTAGTCGCCCAGGTGCAGGATCAGGTCCGGCTCGTCCTCGGCCAGTCGCCGGTAGGCGGTGAAGTAGCCGTGCTCGAACTGCGAGCAGGACGCGAACGACATCGCCAGCGTGCCGCCGCTCGCCCACGGCGCCGGGGCGGTCCGGGTGCGGCCGGTCGGTGACACGTGCCTCTCGGCCTTGAAGCGGTAGAAGTATTCGCGCGCCGGCGGCAGGCCGTGCAGTTCGACGTGCACGGTGTGCGCCGCGGCTGCCCGGGCGACAGCGACGCCGCGGCGGACGATCCGGCGGAAGTGGGCGTCGGCGGCCAGTTCCCACTGCACCGGCACGTCGCGGGCCGGCATGCCGCCCAGGCCGTCTTCGGCGAGCGGGGTCGGGGCCAGCCGGGTCCACAGCACGAAGCCGTCGTGTTCCGGGTCGCCGGAGGCCACCCCGACGGTGAACGGATCGGACCGCAGGGGCCCGCGGTAGGGCGCGGCAGAGGCGGTCAGCGGCCAGATGCTGGTTGCGCCCGCAGCGCCCGCCACGCCGGCCGCCGCGCCGCTGAGCAGGAGGTTACGTCGTGAGAGTGCCATGCCAGCAGCCTCATGACCGTGAATGTCTTGACCGCGTGGCCCGGGTGAAGGGCCGGGGAAGACCGTACGAACTCAGACGGCCACGCGCTGCGTTCCCGCGTACACGTTCATGGTCGGTCCGCGCAGGAAGCCGACCAGGGTCATGCCCGCCTCGTCGGCCAGTTCGGCGGCCAGGGTGCTCGGCGCGGACACGGCCGCGAGCAGCGGAATCCCCGCCATCCAAGCCTTCTGGGTCAGCTCGAAGCTGGCCCGGCCGGAGACGAGCAGCACGTGCCCGGTCAGCGGCAGCCGTCCCTCGCGCAGCGCCCAGCCGATCACCTTGTCGACGGCGTTGTGCCGCCCGACGTCCTCGCGGAGCGCCAGCAGCTCGCCCTCGGCGGTGAACAGGCCGGCCGCGTGCAACCCGCCGGTGCGGTCGAAGGTGCGCTGCGCGGCCCGGAGCCGGTCCGGGAGGTCGGCCAGGACCCGCGCCGGCACCGTGCAGGTGTCCGCGGCCACGTCGAACTGTGACCGGGTGCGGACCGCGTCGATGCTGGCCTTGCCGCACACCCCGCACGAGCTGGTCGTGTAGAAGTTGCGGCTCGGGTCGGTCACCGGCGGCGGCACGTCCGGGCCGAGCACCACGTCGACCACGTTGTAGGTGTTCGGCGTGTCCGTGCCCGCGCAGAGCTGGGCGGTGACGACGTCCGCCGCTGTACGGATGATGCCCTCGGTCAGCAGAAAGCCCATGGCCAGGTCGATGTCCTGGCCCGGGGTCCGCATGGTCACGGCCAGCGGGGTCCGGCGCAGCCGGATCTCCAGCGGCTCCTCGGCGGCCAGTTCGTCGGTCCGTCGGCGTGGCTCGGCGGCCGCGGACAGATTGATCTTCATCACGGGTCGCCGGTTCATCGTGCGCGCCATCAGCCGAGCGTATGCCGCCCGCCGCCGCCCTTGCCCGGGGCGTCGTCGGGCACGGTTGCGCCGCGCAATGCCGTCCGCACAGTCACGCTCACGTCTCGTACGGGATACGGTACGTACGTGGGGGGATTCGCGGCGGTGGTGTTGGCCGGCGGTGCGGCACGTCGGATGGGTGGTGCGGACAAGCCCACCATCGCGGTGGCCGGGCAGTCGATGCTGACGCGTGTCCTGGCCGCGGTGCACGATGCCGACCCGCAGGTGGTGGTCGGCCGGGTGCCTCCCGATCTTCCGGTGCCGGTCGCCTCGACCAGCGAGCAGCCGCCCGGTGGCGGCCCGGTCGCCGCGACCGCGGCCGGTTTGGAGCTGGTCCCCGCGGACGTCAGCTTCACCGCGTTGCTCGCGGCGGATCTGCCGCTGCTGACCGGTGAGGCCATCGATGTGCTTCGGCTCACCGTCGAGTCCGCCCCCATGCAGGGTGCGGTCTACCGGGACGCCGAGGGGCGGCTGCAGTCGCTCTGCGGCGTCTGGCGGACGTCCGCGCTGCGCGAGGCCCTGCAGCGGGTCGCCGAGGAACGGGGCAGCCTGCACGGCGCCCCGATGCACGCACTCATGGATCAGCTGCGCTTCATCGAGGTGTCCTGGCGCCGCCCGGGGCCGCCGCCCTGGTTCGACTGCGACACCGACGACGATCTGCGTACGGCGGAGGAGTGGGCTCAATGAGCGTGCTCGACACCTGGGTCGCGGCCGCGTGTGACGAGCTGGGGCTGACCCCGGCCGACAGCGAGGTGAAGGTGGTGCTGGACCTCGCCCGCGATGTCGCGCACAACGTGGTGCGCCCGGGGGCGCCCGTCACGGCGTACCTGATGGGTGTCGCTGTGGGCCGCGGCGCGGACCCGGCGGATGTCGCCGCCCGGCTCAGCTCCCTGGCCCACGATTGGCCGGCCGACGGTCGGGAATGAGACGCGGCCGGTGAGCCGGCCGCGCGATCGATAGGGTGGCGGGCGGAGGTGCCGATCATGACGGCGGAGAACACTGCTGACCAGCCTGAGGGCGTCCTGCTGGACGAGCCGACCACGGCCGACCTGCGGGCGAAGGTGACAGAGGCCTGGCGGGAGTTCGCGAGTGCGCTGGCCACACTGCTGCCCACCCTGTCCGAGGGCGCGCACGTCGACATCACGCTCGACCCGACCGCGTCGGGCACCGGGACGGCCGTTTACTCGGTGAGCATGCGGGTGCTGCCCGAGGGCGTCATCGAGGCGCTCGCGGTCGGCAACGCCGGCCTGCCGGAGGGCTTCCGGATGAATCGCGCGTCGGTGGCCGACCTGGTCGCGCTGGGCTGGTCGCCGCCGGGTGTGCTGCCCGGCTCTGGCGACTCGTTCGGCCTGCGGACCAGCACCGCCGGCGCCCCGCAACTGTCCACCGTCGTGTCCCGCACGCTGCGCGACGTGTACGGCGCCCCGCACCCCGCCTTCCTCGTCTACCTGGTGCACGACGACGAGGACGAGCCGATCGAGACCGCGCCGATCGGCACCGCCCGCCACGAGCCGAGCATCGACGACGAGCTGAGCCTCGACGACCTTGACGAGGACGGGGTGCTCTCCGAGGCGCTGGCCAACGCCGCCGACGAGGTCATCCCGCTCGACGAGCGGGTGCGCACGGTCGTCGCCACCATGTCGAAGACCACCGTCGACCAGTTGCAGGTCGACACCGACGGGGACATCGGCATCCGGGCCGGCTCGGCGATGGTCTTCGTCCGGGTCCGGGACAACCCGCCGCTGGTCGACGTCTTCTCGCCGATCCTCACCGAGGTGGAGCCGACCGAGCAGCTCTACGTCAAGCTCTCCGAGCTGACGAACAGGATGCCGATCGGCCGGCTCTACTGCGCGCAGGACACCGTCTGGGCGTCCATCCCCGTCTTCGGCCGCAACTTCCAGGCCACCCACCTCATGCTGGCCGTGCAGGTGATGACCGGCCTCGCCGACGAGCTGGACGACCGGCTGCACGGCGAGTTCGGCGGCAAGCGCTTCTTCGGCGAGGGTGACAAGCCGGCCCCGCCGAAGGACGCCAAGGACGGCGACGACCACCGCCCGGGTATGTACCTCTAGCTCGGCTAACCCAGCGGCACCCACGCCAGCTGGTTCATCGTGGACAGGTCGGAGGCCCGCAGGCCGGCCTTCGACAGTGTCCACAGCTCGGTGCCCACGACCAGCGACCGGATGAGCGCGGGCTGGTCGAGCTGATCGGCGAGCGTGATGTCGTCGGTCACCCGCAGCGCCAGCGCGCCGCGGGGCTCTACCGGCAGGACCAGGAGTTGTGTGGCCGGCCACCAGAGCAGGGCGTGCGGGTCGTACTCGGCGTTCGAGTAGGCCTGCGGCAGGTGGTATTGCGCGAGCCGCTTCGGGTGCGCCGGGTCCGCCACGTCGAAGAGGGAGACCTGCAGGCCCTGCGTACGCCCGTTGCCGTCGGCCTCCTGGCCGATGCCGACCAGCCGGTCCTCGCCGACCGGCTGGAGGTGCGCCGAGTAGCCGGTGATCTTCAGCTCGCCGGTGACCGCGGGCTTCGCCGGGTCGCGCAGATCCAGGCTGTAGAGCGGGTCTGTCTGCTTGAACGTGACGACGTAGCCCCGGGCGCCGACGAAGCGGACCGAGTAGATCCGCTCGCCCTTGCCCAGCCCGTCGGCGATGCCGGTCTGCACGAGCTTGTCGTCGCGCTCCGCGAGCACCCGCACCGCCGAGCGCTCTGTCGCGGCGTCGGTGGTGGCGACGCGCAGGTGTCCGTCCCATTCGGACATCGCGTACTGGTTGAGCAGGTAGCCGGGCACGGTGCCGGACGCCCGGTAGGCCGGCGGCTGGTTCCCGGCGAGGGCGAACTTGAAGAGCTCGGTCTGCTGGCGCACCCGGCTCGCCGCCCGCCCGGGGAAGAGGTCCCACCGCCAGCGGTCGTCGTTGGCGAGGTAGAGACTCTCCGGCGTGGCGTAGACCGTGTCGCCGTCGGCCACGACCGCGACCGGGTCACCGCTGCCGAGGGTCGGCCTGGTCAGGTCGAAGGTGAGGATGCTGACCATGGCGCCGCCGGAGAAGTCGGTGGGCCGGCTGACCCGGCCGCAGTCGACCCGGCCCTTCGTGGTCCCGCTGCGGTCGGTCACCTCCCATCGGGGCAGCCAGGCGTCGTCCGGAGCGTCGTCGATCGCCGCGCGGTTCCCCGCGATCTGCTTCTTCTCGTCGGCAACGCTGTAGTCCAGGGGGAAGACGATCCGCGGCGAGCTGCGGAGCACGATCCGGGCGGTGCCGCCGGTCATCCGGGCGTCGACCAGGGAGCCTTCGCCGCGGTAGCGGCTGACCACCGTGGGGGCGCCGGTCAGGTCGACGAGCAACACCTGCGCCCCGGCGTCGACCGGGCCGGGCCGGACGCCCCTGAGGAAGGGCCGGTCGAAGCTCGTGGGCACGAGCACGAGGGCCGAGTCGCCGGTGAGCAGCAGCTGGAGCTCGCCGAACCGGTCGACGCCCAGGTCGACCTTGCCGGTCTGCTTGCGGGTGGCGGCGTCGATCACCCGTAGGACACCCTCGCTGATGGTGACGATCCGCCGGCCGTCGGTCTTGATCAGGTCGGGCTCGTCGGAGCCCTGCTCGTGCACGTTGGTGCCGGAGAATCCCGGGACCGGCGCGGCCCGCGGGGCCTCGGCGCCGGCGGCATCGGCCATGGTCCGGGCGCCGCCGGACATGGCGGTCACATCCGTCATGCGATTGCCGGGCAGGCCGTACGGCCCGACGTTGGCCTTGGCGGCTTTCCGGAGGTCGGCGAAGAGCTGCTTGCATGAGTCGAACGCGACCAGCCGCATCGCCCCGCCACCGGCGGTGGACGGGGGTGGCACGGTGGGCGGATCATCCGAGGCGGTGCAGCCCGCGAGCGGTACGGCGAGCGCAAGGACGGCGCTGAACAGCAGACGGCGCGACATTCCAGTGGGACGTCGGGTGACCGTCCCGGGTTCCGGCTAATTCGGGGCGGGCACCGGTGTCGGGATCTCGACCAGCCGGGACAGCACGACCATGCTGCGGGTGGAGGTCACGAAGGGCTCGGCCCGCAGCCGCTCGAGAGCCTGTTCGAGATGGCCGATGTCGGCGGCGCGCAGGTGCACGAGCGCGTCGGCCTGCCCCGAGACCGTGTACGCGCCGACGACCTCGGGATGCCGCCGGGTGGCCACGGTAATCTGCGCCGGGGTGGTCCGGCCGGTGCAGAACAGCTCGACGAAAGCCTCGGTGGTCCAGCCCACGGCGGCCGGCTCGATGACCGTCGTGAATCCCTTGATGACGCCGCTGGAGCGCAGCCGATCGACGCGCCGTTTCACCGCGGGGGCGCTCAGCGAGACCCGCGCGCCGATCTCGGCGTACGACGCCCGCGCGTCGGCGACGAGCAACGCAATGATTCGCTGGTCAATGGCGTCCATCTGCAACGATTCGCCTCCGACGAGCAAGAGTTCGAGCTGTTTACAACGTGTCAGCCTACCTACCCTTTACCTCATGAGCTACACGGAGCGCTTGCCGCGAAACAGGACATATCTGATGTGTCCGCCCGAGCACTTCACGGTCGAGTACGCGATCAACCCATGGATGGACACCACCGCCCCGGTTGATCCCGCCCTCGCGCTCAGGCAGTGGCATCTGCTCCACGACACGCTCAGCAACCTGGGGCACGCCGTGCACGTGCTGGACGCCCGTCCCGGCCTGCCCGACATGGTCTACGCGGCCAACGGCGCCTTCTCCGTCGACGGCACGGTCTACGGTGCCCGGTTCAAGTATCCGCAGCGTGCCGCCGAGGCCGCCGCCCATCAGCTCTTCTACGCCGGCGGGCCGTGGACGTTCGCCGACCCGGTGCACGTCAATGAGGGCGAGGGCGACTTCGCGTACCTGCCGGGAGCGTACGGCGGCCTGATCCTCGCCGGTCACGGCTTCCGCACCGACGCGGCCGCGCACGCGGAGGCCCAGGAGGTCCTCGGCCGGCCGGTGGTCTCCCTCAAGCTGGTCGATCCGGCGTTCTACCACCTGGACACCGCGCTGGCGGCGCTGGACGACCGGCACATCACCTACTACCCCGACGCGTTCTCGGCGGCGTCGCAGCGGATCCTGCACCAGTTGTTCCCGGACGCGGTCATCGCGGACCGCGCGGACGCCGAGGCCTTCGGTCTGAACCTGGTCAGTGACGGTCATCACGTGATCCTCAACACCGAGGCGACGGCGATGGCCGACAAGGTCCGGGCGCACGGCTACACGCCGGTTCTGGTGGAGTTGTCCGAGCTCAAGCGCGGTGGCGGCTCGGTCAAGTGCGCGGTGGCCGAGCTACGCCCCTGACAGGCCACTGGGCCGCCTGCGGCAAGATGGAATACATGACCGACGACACCCGTACCTCAGACCAGCAGGAAGACGAATCCGTCATCGTGGTGGGCCCCGACGGCCGCCCCCTGGGCACGGTGGGGACGGACGGCAACCTCAAACCCGAGGAGCCCGGCAACCTGATCGAGCAGCCCGCGAAGGTCATGCGGATCGGCAGCATGATCAAGCAGTTGCTGGAGGAGGTCCGGGCGGCGCCGCTGGACGAGGCCAGCCGCGGCCGGCTCAAGGAGATCCACGAGCGGTCCATCAAGGAGCTTGAGGACGGCCTGGCCCCGGAGCTGCAGGAAGAGCTTGAGCGGCTGTCGCTGCCGTTCGAGGGCGACACCCCGCCCAGCGAGCCCGAGCTGCGGATCGCCCAGGCTCAGCTCGTGGGCTGGCTGGAGGGTCTCTTCCACGGCATCCAGGCGGCCCTGGTCGCGCAGCAGATGGCGGCGCGGCTGCAGCTTGAGCAGATGCGCGGCGCCAACGCCGGCCGGCCGGCCCTCCCGGTGGGGCCCAACGGGATCATCCCCGGCTTGCCGGGTCAGGGCACAGCCGACGGCAGCGGCCGCACCGGCCAGTACCTCTAAATCTCGAAGAGCTTTTCGAGATAGACGGCGACGCCGTCCTCGTCGTTCGTGAGCGTCACCTCGTCGGCGATCTCGCGGAGGGCGGGGTGTGCGTTGCCCATCGCCACGGAACGGCCTGCCCAGGCCAGCAGGGGCAGGTCGTTCGGCATGTCGCCGAACGCCACGACGTCCTCGGCGGTGTAGCCCTCCCGCTCGCAGAGCCAGGCCAGCCCGGCCGCCTTGGTCACCCCGGCGGCGGAGATCTCCACCAGCGCGGAGGACGACGAGTGCGTCGCCTCGGCGATCCCGCTCAGCTCGCGGCTGACCAGCTCGGCGAAGTCGTCCGGGCCGTAGCTGGCCGAGCGGGCGAGCAGCTTGACCGCCGGTACGGAGGTGAGCTCCTCGGGCGAGGCGAGCACGCGGACCCGCTTGTGCTCACCGTCCCAGTGCAGGGGCCACTTCTCCTCGTACCAGAAGCTCCGGCCGTCCTCGACCTCGACGGCGAGCGCGACGTCCGGGACGGCCTCGCGCAGCCGCTGGGTCACGTCGAGCAGCAGCTCGACGGAGAGCGGCGCGGCCCGCAGGATCTGGTCGGTGTCGGGGTCGTAGACCACGGCACCGTTGGCGCAGACGGCCGGCAGCGGCTCGACCATCTGGTCGTAGAGCTGGCGCAGCCAGCGCACCGGCCGGCCGGTCACCAGGACCGTGGGGACGCCGCGCGAATACAGCTGGTCGAGAACCTCGATGGTGCGCGGGCTGAGCGTGCCGTCGGTCCGGATCAGGGTGCCGTCGATGTCGGAGGCGACAAGGCGAAAGGGTGGCATCACCTCGACAGTAGCCGGTCCAGGTAGACGGCCACGCCGTCCTCGTCGTTGGTCAGCGTGACCTCGTCGGCGACCGCGAGCAGCGTCGGGTGTGCGTTGCGTACCGCCACCCGGCTCCACCCCGCCCAGGCGAACATCGGCAGGTCATTGGGCATGTCCCCGAAGACCAGCACGTCAGCCGGGTCGACGCCGACCGCCTGCGCGACGACGGCCAGGCCGGTGCCCTTGTCGACGTTCGGCGGGCAGATCTCGATGTAGTTGAGGCCCGCCTGGGTGACCGATGCCACGTGCGGCGGCACGATCCGCTGGGCCACGGCCAGCAGGTCGTCGACGTGGTGCTCGAACGACCGCGCGAACGCCTTGATCACGTCCCCGGTCAGGCATTCGGCGCGCGAGCGCCGCTCCAGCACGACCGGGTAGCGCCAGGTCGGGTCGTAGTCGCCCCAGAGCGGCGAGTCGTTGTGCTCCAGCGCCTCGACCATGACCGACAGCGGGCCGACCTCGGCCTCCAGATCCGCCAGCGCGCCGGCCAGATCCCGGCCGGGGAGCCGCTCGCTGCGCAGCACCTGGCCCTCCTGCTGATCGATCACCCAGCCGCCCTGGGCCAGGACGAGGAAGTCGGCGTCCCGGATGTCGCTCTGGACGAGACTGGTCAGGCGCGGCCCGCGGCCGGTCGCCCCGACGATGCGGATGCCGGCGGCGCGGACCCGGCCGAGGACCTCGTGGGTGTAGTCGGACACGGTGTCATCGCTGCGCACGAGCGTGCCATCGAGATCGGTCGCGATCAGCTTCGGCAGTCCAGGCCTGATCATCTAAACCTCCGAGGGTGTGACAACCCCCGCGGAGGGCGGAAGGAAAACGTTACACCGGCCCAGCTACCAGCGGCTATGCCATCAGGTAGCGGGCCGGTTACGCCAATGCGTCAGGACGGGGGCTCGAGCAGGTCACGGCCGCCGAGGTAGGGCTGCAGGGCCTTGGGGACGCGCACCGAGCCGTCGGGCTGCTGGTGGTTCTCCAGAATCGGGATCAGCCAGCGGGTGGTGGCCAGCGTGCCGTTGAGGGTCGCCGCCGTCTGCGCCTTGCCGTCCTCGTCGCGGTAGCGGATGTTGAGCCGCCGCGCCTGGAACGTGCTGCAGTTCGACGTCGAGGTGACCTCGCGGTAGCGACCCTGCGACGGCACCCAGGCCTCGCAGTCGAACTTGCGGGTGGCGCTGGAGCCCAGGTCGCCGGCCGCCACGTCGATCACCCGGTACGGGATTTCGACCTTGGCGAGCATCTCCTCCTCCATGGCGAGCAGCCGCTGGTGCTCCTCGGCGGCGTCCTCCGGCTTGCAGAAGGAGAACATCTCCACCTTGTCGAACTGGTGCACGCGCAGGATGCCGCGGACGTCCCGGCCGTGCGACCCGGCCTCCCGGCGGAAGCACGACGACCAGCCCGCGAACCGCTCGGGACCGCGCTCGAGGTCGAGGATCTCGTTCGAGTGGTACGCCGCCAGCGCCACCTCCGAGGTGCCCACCAGGTAGAGGTCGTCGGCCTCGAGGCGGTAGATCTCGCTCGCGTGGGCGCCCAGGAACCCGGTGCCCTCCATCGCCTCCGGCTTGACCAGCGCCGGGGTGATCGATGGGATGAAGCCGTGCTCGACGGCCTGGGCGATGGCCAGCTGCAGCATCCCGAGCTGCAGCAGGGCGCCCACGCCGGTGAGGAAGTAGAACCGCGAGCCCGACACCTTGGCGCCGCGCTCGGTGTCGATCGCCCGCAGCGCCTCGCCCAGCTCCAGGTGGTCCTTCGGGTCGTCGATCTGGGGGATGGCGCCGACCTCGCGCAGCACGACGAAGTCGTCCTCGCCGCCCGGGGGCACGCCGTCCTGCACCAGATTGGGCACGGCCAGGTGCGCCTCGCGGAGAGCCTGGTCGGCCCGGGTGGTCGCGGCCTGCATCTCCTTCACCGTGGCGCTGAGCTCTTTGGTGCGCGCCAGCAGGGCCGCGCGTTCGTCGCCCTTGGCCCGCGACACCTCGCCGCCCAGGGATTTCTGCTCCGCCCGCACGGCCTCGAATCTCTGGGTCGCGGCCCGGCGCTCGGAATCGGCGCGCAGCAGGTCGTCGACCTTCGACGGGGACTCGCCGCGCACTCGCTGGCTGGCGCGGAACAGCTCGGGGTCCTCACGGAGCAGACGCAGGTCAATCACGACCCAGAGCCTACCGGCGACGATGTCCCGCTTTCACCCCGATATGCCTCAGCTGGGCTTGTCCACGTTCTCCGGTGAGGTGGTGAACGGCTTGGCGGAGGTGACGGTGAGGCCGAACGGCGCGTCGGGCGGCCCGTCCTCCTCGCCGGCGGCCGGGCGCCGCCACGACCAGACGGCGTGCTCGGCCACGGCTGGCGGCTCGGCGCGCGCGGGGGCGTCGGCCGGCACCGGATCGGCCGCCTGATGCCGTCCCGCCAGGATCGTCGCCAGCACCATCAGGGCCACCCCGACCGCCGCGCACCAGATGCCCCGGCCGTGCGAGATGGCGATCTGATCCTCCGCCAGGCTGACCGCGCCTAGCTGGCCGACGACGCGACTGGTGTCGCCCAGATAGGACCCCATCGCCGCCACCATGGCGAGCAGCACACCGCCGACGCTGAGCGCGCTGAGCCGGGCATACCGGCGGCCCGCCGCGGGACCGAACAGGGTCAGCACCACCGCGGCGACGAGCAGGAACAGCCCGGTTAGATAGCCGCCGCCCCAGCCGCCCAGGTCGGCGACGGTGGTCTCCAGCGGGCGCATGCCCACCTCGCCGTCGCCCCAGAACGTGCCGTCGACCTCGGTGAGCTGCCACTCGGAGATCAGCGAGCCGAACAGGGCCACCCCGCCCAGCGCCGCGGCGAGCGGCACGAGCCGGCGGTCACCGGCGGCCCCGGACAGGAAGGCACCGACCGGCATGCGGCGGCCCGGCGGGTCCTGGGCGTCATCGCCCGGCCCGAACTCGACGACGGCCTCTCCGGTCTCCGGCATGCGATCCATCATTGCCCGTGCCCGGTCCACCGGCCAGTGCTGAAGGAGATGGGCTAGCGTCAGGCGTATGCCTATTCGCACTGCTTCCGCCCGCTGGTCGGGCAACCTCACCGAAGGCAACGGAACCATCAAGACCGGCAAGGGCGGGTACGAAGGGAACTACTCCTTCAAGTCCCGCTTCGAGGAGGGCGAGGGGACGAACCCCGAGGAGCTCATCGGCGCCGCGCACGCCGGCTGCTTCTCGATGGCGTTCTCCAAGGGCCTCGCCGACGCCGGCTTCACGCCGACCTCCGTGGAGACCGTTGCCAAGGTCCACCTGGACAAGGGCGACGCCGGCTTCGGCGTCACCCGCATCGACCTCGAGACCGTGGGCGACGTCCCCGGCATCGACGAGGGCACCTTCGTCAAGATCGCCGAAGGCGCCAAGGAGAACTGCCCGATCTCCCGGCTGCTGTCGCCCGGCGCCGAGATCACCCTGAGCGCCAAGCTCGCCTGACGCTGCTTCCCCGCTCCACCCGCGCCCGGCGCGGGTGGAGCACAATTGTCGATGTGCCCGTCGACATGAGCCGTGAACGCTTCGAGGAACTGGTCGGCGAGGCCCTGGACGAGGTCCCGCCCGAGTTGCTCAAGGTGATGAACAACGTCGTCATCCTGGTGGAGGACCTGCCGGCGGACGGCGGGATGGGCCTGCTCGGCCTCTACGAGGGCACCGCCCTGACCGACCGGGGCTGGGACTACGCCGGCGTGCTGCCAGACCGGATCACCATCTACCGCCTGCCCACGCTGCACGTCTGCGACACGGAGACGGACGTCATCGACGAGGTGGCGATCACCGTGGTCCACGAGATCGCCCACCACTTCGGCATCGACGACCAGCGGTTGCACGAGTTGGGATGGGGCTGAAAAGCCGACCCGGCCGTTGCTGAGTGCGCCTACCCTGGTACTCCACGCCAACAGGAGGACCTCCATGCGCAGCGAATTGTTCTCGGCCGACAACCTCGAAAAGGAATCGTCCCAGCCGGGGCTGCGACTGCAGAATTCGAAACTTCTCAAGGCCGAGCTGAACGGCGAGTTCATGGCCCGGGTCGGCACGATGGTCGCCTACCAGGGGCAGGTGAAGTTCGAGGCGCTCGGCTCGGGCGGCATCGGCAAGTTCCTCAAGCAGAAGCTGACCGGCGAAGGCGTACCGCTGATGAAGGTCAGCGGCCGCGGCGACGTCTTCCTGGCGGAGAACGCCGCCGACATCCACATCATCGACATCGAGCAGGGCGACGCCCTCTCGATCAACGGGGCGAACGTCCTGGCCTTCGACTCCACGCTGAACTACGACATCAAGATGGTCCAGGGCGTCGGCATGATGTCCAACGCGGGCCTGTTCAACTGCGTCTTCTCCGGCTACGGCCGGATCGCGGTCACCACCAAGGGCACGCCGGTCGTGCTCAGCGTCGACCAGCCCACCTACGTGGACCCGCAGGCGGCGATCTGCTGGTCGGCCAATCTGCAGACCGGCTACCACCGCGCCGAGCAGATGGGCCTCGGCACGCTGCTGGGCCGCACCACGGGCGAGCGTTTCACGATGAGCTTCGCCGGCCAGGGCTTCGTGGTCGTGCAGCCGTCGGAGGAGCCGCCGGGCGGTCTGGCCGGCGCCGCGCAGGGCCAGCAACAGCAGGGCGGCATCCTCGGCAACCTGCTGGGCAACTAGTCAGGATCAAGATCTAGATCAAATTCCGGTCGTGCCTGGTTGCATGGCACTGACCGTCGCTCCCGCCGAGGTCGGGCGAGGGCGGCCATTCGCCTAGCGGCTCATGAACGGCCACCCTCGCCCTGCCAGCTGCGTGCGTGGCACAAACGCCCTGATCAGCTGGGCTCGCCGGAGCGCAGGCGGGCCAGCCAGGCCGCGCTGTCCGCGAAGTCGGCGTTGGTCAGGCCCGGCTGCGACGGCGCCGGTTCCTCGGCGGCGGCCTGCGACCACCGGTGCCGGGGATACGACCCCAGGAAGCGCACCTCCGCGCAGATCCGGCGCAGCCCCTGCAGCGCCTCACCCAGCCGCGGCTCCGAGACGTGCCCCGTGCAGTCCAGGAAGAAGACGTAGACCCCGAGCTGCTCGCCGGTCGGACGGGACTCGATGCGGGAGAGGTTGATCCCGCGGACGGCCAGCTCCGTGAGCACCGACAGCAGCGCACCGACCCGGTCGTGGTCGATCATCACCGCCAGCGAGGTCACGTCGTCGCCGGTCGGCGGCGCGGGCTGGCCCGGCCTGGTCAGCAGCGCGAACCGGGTGACCGCGTCGGCGTGGTCCGAGATCTTGTCGGCGAGCGGCGTCAGGTCGTTGCGGGCCACCCCGATCGGCGCGCAGATCGCCGCGTCGTGCTCGCCGGCCGCGGCGCTGATCGCCGCCGCGGCGTTCGACAGCACGTCGACCACGACCGCGTCGGGCAGGTGCGTGCGCAGCCAGTTGCGGCACTGCGCGGACGCCTGCGGATGCGCGGCCACCGACCGGATCCGGTGCAGGCCCACGAGCTGGGGGGCGGCCAGCACGAACTCCACCGGCAGCACCACCTCACGGGTGATGACCAGGGGCGCGCCGGTGCCGAGCTCGTCCAGGGTGACCGGCACCGCCCCGCCGACGGAATTCTCCAGCGGCACGAGCGCCGCGTCGGCGTCACCGGCGCGGACGGCCTCCAGGGCCTCGGGGACGCTGCGGGCGGGCGTACGGATTCCGTGCTCGGCGGCGGGGATCGTCCGGAGCGCCTGCTCGGTGAAGGTGCCCTCGGGGCCGAGGTAGACGAAGCGGGTGGGCGGGTTTCCCGGCATGGTCCTGAGCCTAGCGGCAGCTTCCGCCCCGGCGGCTCGCCCCACCGTCAGGCTCCGCAGGCCCTGACCCGGATGCCGGCCGGCGCCTTGGTCTGCACCTCGACGCTGCAGACGTCCGTACCCGCCTCGATGACCTTGAGGGCGGTGGGCGTGCCCGTGGTGACGACGAAGATCTGCTCCGCGGCCTTCGGATCCTCGCCGGCGATCTGGACGGTGGCGAACTGCCACGATCCCGAGCAGAACGGCCCGTCGGCCACCGCCAACTCCTGCTCCGGGATGCCGGGCAGGCCCTTCAGGATGGTGAGCACCTGCGCCTTCGTCGGCCCGCTGCGGCACTTCGGGGCGGGTGGCACCGTCGACGTGGGAGTGGTGGTCTGCGGTGGCGTCGTGGTGGTGGTGACGACGGGCGGCAGCGTCGCGGGTGGCACGTACGGCACGGTCGGCAGGGTGCCCGGCGGAAGTCCACCGGTGGTGGGCAACGGCACGGGGGCGGTGTAGCCGCTCGGCAGCGCAGAGGCCGAGCCCGCGCTGCCCCGCGCTTCCGGCGGCCCGCTCAACGGCGGTTCCGGCGGCTTTCCGCACGCGGCGAGCAGCATCAGCAGCCCGGCGAGTGCCAGGAGCCGGTAGCGGACGTTGCGCAGCACGCGCCCATGTTAGGTGCTCCGGGGCGACTCCGCTCCGCTGCGGCGGAGGCGAGTCTGTCAGGCGGAGGCGAGCCGGTGACCGGCGGCGGTCAGCGTGTCGACCGCCTCGGTGAGCCGGACCTGCGGGATCAGCAGATAGTCCGTGTCGTACGTGGAGAAGGCGACGATGTTGACCCGGGCGTCGGCCAGCGGGCCGATCAGCGAAGCGAGCACGCCGGTGAGGGCCAGATCCAGCGGGCCGACGACCCGCAGGCAGCGCCAGGCGGCCTCGACGGTGGCGCCTTCCGGCACCCGGTCGGCCGGGCAGATCACGGAGAGCTCGTCGGGCGCCCAGGTCACCGAGATGACGCTCTTGTCATCCGGACCGCTGCTCAGGGAGGCCGGCAGGGCAGAACCGGCCGGCAGCCGGCACACCGCATACTCCGCTGGCAGCAGATCTAGATCGAGCATGAGGGGAACACTACGGTCCGGACGCCCACGATCCCAATGGGTAGCCGGTGCGTTGATCGCCACATGATCGGACGACTAATACCGGATCGCGGAGAAGAAGGTCAAAGATGCGGCCACCCGGCCGGACTCCGACAGCGGGCTGGCGATCGCGTCGACCGTCAGATGACTCTCCTCGCCGGTCGGCTGGACCCGCATGAGGCCGCGGGCCAACCGCTCGCTGGTGAGCGCGAGCAGCGGCGGAATCTTCTCGATCTCCTGCTCGGTGAGGTCGCCCCCGCCGGCCGTGAAGTCGATGAGGCGCAGGGAGCCGTCGCCGCCGAGCAGGGGCTGCCCGACCGCGTCGAGGCCCTTGCCCAGGCCGAGAAGCTCGCTCGCAGACGGCGAGACGGCCACGATCCTGAAGGCCGTGTCGATGACCAGACAGGGCTCGACAGCCTGCCAGACCGTTGCCGCCCAGCGGTCGATGCTCGAGACGAACTCGGACTCGGCCGGCGTACGCGCCTGTGGCACATACGCTCCCGAGAGTGAGAGCTCGACGTGCGCCACCCGCAACTCCCTCTTCATCCGTGCCGTGCACCTGGCCTGACTCCGGCCGGACATGCTCGGATCCGAAGCTTAAGCCTCGACTCCTCGAGCGTCCGGCCGGCGTCGCTGCCGTCAACCCTCGACGGCAAGCGGTGCTCTGCAGGAAACGTTACCGGCGGGTCGGCCGCTTGTCAGCGGCCGTTTGGCCGCTTGGGTACCACCGGTAGTCGCCAACCGGCCGATACGGCGCGTTTGCCCAGGTAGCGGGGTGTTGTGCCACTGCTGAGAGTTTATTCGCGGTAGCGGGTGAAATTCGGGCACCACCGGCGATCAGCAACCGGTCGAGCTCCTTGTGCGTCGCGACGAGGCAGTCCTTCGGCAGCCCGTGGACGCTGATCACCCCGGAACCGACGAACGCCAGCACGGGGGTGACGGGCACGCTCAGCCCGACGGCGGAGCTCATGGCCCGGCCGGCACGCTTGGCGTCACGGCGAGCCTCGGCGACGTACGCCGGGCGCTTTCCGTTGATCTGCACGACGTCCCCGGCGATCAGCACCCGGGCGCGGCCGTGGTCGGCGACGGTGACGGCGTAGACGCCGCCCGGGCCGATCGCGAGGAATCCGGCGCGGTCGTCGGTGGGGTCGTGCTCGTGGCCCTGTGAGTCGGTGCGGGGCCAGTCCACGATGTGCCAGGCGGGTCCGAGCCGATCGAGGCGGGTCAGCGCGCGAGCGCCGGCTGCCTCGAGGCGGCGGGCGTCGCGCTCGGCGCGGCGTCGACGGGCCCACTCGACGGGGTTTTGTCGAGGCTCGAGCTCCGCGGGCGGTGCGGACCGTCGAGGATCGATGGCTGGTGGGTAGGTTCTGGATGGCATGGGCAGGGCGGGACGTGCGGGGAAGACAGTCACTGCGACCTCCGGCAAAAGGTCCATCGGGCTCTCTTTCCACTACGGTACGTGTTGGACCCGGTACTCAAGCAAGTCATCGGACCGGAAAGAAAGCGGAATGAGTGGGGATGAATGCCGCATTCACGCACATGTACTTTTTCCGTATGGTGCATCACGCGACCTAGGGCTCCCCGGGAATCCGAAACGTCCCCGCCAAGTTAGCGTTGCCTACCCTGATCGCGCAGCGTTGTCTCAAAATTATTCGCAGTGAGTCACAACACGGCTCCGGGGCGTGGGGCTCGCAAGTGATCGCGCTCGGCGGGTGTCAGCACCTAGGCTCGACCCGTGGCCCACTACGTTGACAGCGAAGTGAGCCGGCTTGCCACGGTCATGCTGCACCGGCCCGGCGCCGAGCTCGCGAGACTGACCCCCCGCAACAACGACTCCCTGCTCTTCGACGGCATCCCGTGGGTGGGGCGGGCGCAGGAGGAGCACGACGCGTTCGCCGCGGCGCTGCGCGATCGTGGCGTCGAGGTTCTCTACCTGGGCGAGCTGCTCGAGGAGACGCTGGCGGTGGCGGCGGCGCGGGAAGCGCTGACCGGAAGCGTGCTGGACACCCCCAGGCTCGGTGACACCCTGCGCGAGCGGGTCGCGGCCCACCTGGCCGACCTCGGCCCGCGCGAGCTGGCCCAGGTGCTGATGGCTGGGCTGGCGCACGAGGAGGTCAAGCCGGGCGCGGGCCGCTCGGGCGGCCTGGTCTACCAGCTCATGGACCGGCTCGACTTCGTCATCGACCCGCTGCCCAACCTGCTGTTCACCCGCGACTCCTCGGTCTGGGTGCGCGACCAGGTCGCGGTCACCAGCCTGGCGATGCCGGCCCGCGGCCGCGAGACCACGCTGACCCAGGCCATCTACACCCACCACCCGCGCTTCGCGGGCACCGCGACGCTCTACCAGCCGGGTCTCGAACACGTCGAGGGCGGCGACGTGCTGCTGCTGGCCCCGAACGTGCTGGCGATCGGCGTCGGCGAGCGCACCACCCCGGCCGGTGCCGAGCGACTCGCCCGCCGGGTCTTCGCCGCCGGGCTCGCCCACACCATCCTGGCGGTGCCGATCGCCCAGGAACGCGCCACCATGCATCTCGACACGGTGTGCACGATGGTCGACGTCGACGCCGTGGTGATGTATCCCAACATCGCCGACACCCTGCGGGCGTACCCGGTGACCGCCGGCTACGACGGCGAGCCGGTGGTCGGCCCGTCCCGGCCGTTCCTGGACGCGGCCGCCGAGGCGATGGGCATCGACCGGCTCCGCATCATCGACACCGGGCTGGATCCGGTCACCGCGGAACGCGAGCAGTGGGACGACGGCAACAACACCCTGGCGATCGCGCCCCGGCTCTGCGTGGCCTACGAGCGCAACGTCGAGACGAACGCGCAGCTGGAGCGGGCGGGCATCGAGGTGATCGCGATCAGCGGTTCGGAGCTGGGCTCGGGCCGCGGCGGCCCCCGCTGCATGAGCTGCCCCATCGAGCGGGCGCCACTCTGAGCTCATGTAGCGAACTTGCCTGGGTTTTCCGCCGCGGGTGAGCTCAGCCGAGGGTGCGGCCGAGGACGTGGGAGACGATCAGCTCGGGCACCGGGACCTCGTCCGAGTCGGTGGCCTTGGCCGGAAAGTCGAAGACGGCCAGCATGAGCTGGACCGGGTAGTTCGGGGACTGGCCGATCCGCCGCACCTCGGCACCGTCCACGGTGAACACCAGCGATCCGGGCCGCCAGTCGACCGCGTAGGTGTGGAAGTCGGTGACCTCGATCTCCAGGGGCACCGTGGACCACTGCTCGATCAGGCCGGGGTCGCGGAACTTGTGCAGGCCGACGCCGACGTCGGCCGAGCCCGGCCGGACCGCGTCTCCGAAGATCTCCATCACGCAGATCTCGCCCGACTGCTGCGGCTTGTGCTCGATGCCGGAGAGCCAGAAGGCCATCATGGAACGCGGGGAGAGCACCCCGCGGGCGCGGGCCTCGATGTGGCCGTAGAGCGGGGTGTAGCCCCAGAACTCCGGCTCCTCGCTGGCGACCAGCAGGTCGTCGCGGAACGGCTGCCCGCCGACCGGGCTGCCCACCGGGCCGGAGAAGCTCGCGCTCTGGACGCCCGAGACGCGCAGCGGGCCGTCGTGCCGATCCTCGCACCACAGGCCCTGCTCGGGCGGGATGCTCAGCCGCAGTTCCCCGCCGGCGACCGCGTACGTCGCCGCGGACGACGCGCGCGAACTCCAGTGCGGCAGGTAATGCGGCAGCCACACCGAGAGGTCGAGCGCGTCGCCGGCGAAGTGATCCTCCATCGACGCAATGTACCCAGTTCAGCGCAGCGTTAGCTGGCGTCCTACCAGGCCCTGCTTGGCGCGGCGGGCCGCGGAGTCCAGCGGCGCGGTCTCGGCCAGGATGTCCGTGTAGCGCTTGGCGAAATCGGCCAGCGGGGCCTCCCAGTCGCCGGCCTCCGGCTCGCCCGGCACGTCCCAGACCGGGACCAGCAGGCCGTGCGCCCGGAACATCCCGGCGAACTTGGTGTTCTCGCCGAGCAGCAGGTCGCCGCTCGCGGAGAGGCGGGCCAGCGCGTCCAGCGCGGGGTCCTCCGTCTGCGGCAGCACCCAGCGCACATGCGACTTGTCCGGCTGCACCCGGCACCAGTAGGCGGCCGGCACCCCCAGCCGCACGGTCGGGTAGATCGAGGCGTTCGCCCGCTCCAGCGACGCCTTCACGTTCGGGTCCTCGGCCTGCTCGGCGTCGAGCCAGTATTCGAAGTCGTCGTGCATCGTGATGTCCAGCGGGCCGTCCACCAGGATGTCCTGCAGCCGCGGGCCCTCGCCCGGCAGCGCCGGCACGGCGACGGTGTCACCGGGATCGGTCTTGAGGGCGCACAGGATCGCCACGGCGATGTCCCGGGACACGTCGCCGGACTGCACGTGCCGCTGCAGCCCGATGAAGACCCGGCCGTCCTGGCGGGTCATCGCCGGCCAGGCCATCGGCAGCACCGTCGAGAGCGTGACGGGGCGGTCCCCGTACTCCTCGATGATCTCGGGTTTGAGGGTCAGCGGCGCGGAGGCGGCCGGAACCAGCTCGCGCAGCGCGATCCACTCCGGCTCGTCGGCCAGGCCTTCGAACGGCCGGGCGACGAAGATGTCACGCACCTTCTGGCGCTTGGGGGCCGCGTTGGCGGCGGCGCGGGGGTTTCGACGCTTGCTCACGGCGAACCAGCCTAGGCGGTGGCCGTGGGATCCGGGCACGCCGGTCCGGCTGTGCCCCTCCGGGTCGTCGGGTCAGGCCCGCGGAAGCCGGACTTCGGCGACCGTTCCGCCGCCGGGGCGCGGGCGCAGCGAGACCCAGCCGTGCTGCCGTTCCACGATGCGGCGCACCAGGTAGAGGCCCAGTCCGGCGCCCGGGTTACGGCCGCGGTCGTGGGAGTCGCCCTGCCAGTAGCGTTCGAAGGCCCGCTCGACGTGCTCCGGCTTGACGCCGATGCCGCGGTCGGCGACCCGGAAGGTCACCGTCGCCTCGTCGGCCTCCGTGCTCACCTCGACCTTGGTGTTCGGGGCCGAATACCGGTCCGCGTTGGTGGCCAGCTCGGTGAGGATCGTGGCGAGCGAGTCGCGGTCGCCGAACGCCTTCGGCAGCTCGGCCGGCAGCCGGTCGAGCACCAGCCGGCGGCGCAGGTCGACGGGGAGCTGCCCGGCCGCGCTCCGCAGCCCCTCGACGAGATCGAACGGCCCGGGCGGGTGCACACCCACCTCGCCGTCGTCGCTGGTCGCCGAGAGCAGCCGGTCGACGAGCCGGGCCAGCTCACCGGCGCGGGCGCCGATCACCCGTACGGCCTCCTGGCGCCCCTCCTCGCCGAGGGTCTCCCAGTGGTTGGTGAGGGTGTCCGCGTACCCCTTGATCACGGTGACCGGGGTGCGTAGCTCGTGGCTGGTGACCGCGACGAACAGGTCGCGGTCCTCGTGCCGGCGGTCCTGGTCGGTGGAGTCCCGGAACGTCACGACCCGCATCGCGGGGGTGTTCGGCAGATCGCCCGCGGTGACCTTGAGCAGGCGCCCGGAGGACATCCGGTGCACCAGCACCTGGCCGGGCGGCGGCACCGGGAACTGCAGCTCGCGGCCGAGCACCTCGGCGGCGCTGCACCCGGTGAGCTGCTCGGCGGCCGGGTTCCAGAGCTGGACGATGCCGTCCCGGTCGACGATGGTCAGCCCGTCGGAGAGGGCGGCCACCACCGGCCCGTCGCCGTGCACGGGCAGGCCGGCCTGATCGCCGTACATGTGGCCGACGTTGGTGGCGAGCAACTCGAGGACGTCGTGGTGCTCGGGGCCGGGTTCGTCGTCCTCGCCGTAGTAGACGTGCAGGGACCCGACGATCAGGCCGCCGATCTCGCACCGGGCGCCGAGCATCCGGTGCCGGTGGCTGCCGTCGTCGAGCTGGTTGGCGAACTCGTCGTCGACCGAGTCGAGCGGGATCAGCTGGGTCCGGTCGCCGGTGGCGAGCCGGGCGTCCGCGCGGCCGACCCGGCGGCCCACCGTGCGGGCGCAGACGCCGCTGGCGGCGATGATCCGGCCATGTCCGGGGCTGTACTCGACGAAGCCGGCGCCGAGCCCGCCCAGGACCTCCTGGGCGAGGCGGACGAGCTGATTCAGCACGGCCAGGCCGGCCTCGCCGGCGTTGATCCGGTCGAGAAGCGCGATCTGCCCTCGCGTCAGCGCGATGTAGTCGGGTCGATCCGGCATGTCTGCGAGTCTGCCTCGCTTACGGGCATTTGGGCAGAGTAGTTAGTGTGGATCTTGTGGTAATCGGGGCCAAGAGTGTCCGGTGTCACACGGGCGGTACGTTCTCGAGCCGGTCGAGGACGAACTTCGGCCGGTCGCTGATGATGCCGTCGGGTCGCTGGGCGAGCACCAGATCAAGATCCAGGGCCTCGTTGACCGTCCAGACGTACGCCTGGTGGCCGGCGGCGCGCAGCGCGGAGACCAACTGGGGCCGCGACCGGACCAGGCTGATCCCGGGACCGGCGATGCGCGCGCCGAAGGGCAACCGGCCGCGGCCGACGCCCGGGGGCAGGATGTCCAGCAGGTAGACCGTCGGAACGTCGGGAGCCAGCCGCCTGACCCGGCGCAGCGCCAGCGCCGCGAACGACATGACGGTCACCTGGATCGGGTCATGGGGTTTCGGCTTGGCCAGGCCGTACCGGCGCAGCATCTCCACCAGGCGGCGCTCGACCTCCGCGCCGTACCGTGACGGGTGTTTGGTCTCGATGAGTAGGCGAACCGGCCCGCCGTGGTCACGCAGCGTGCTGATTAGGCGATCCAGCGTGAGCAGGCGGACGTGGTCCGCCTGCAACGCCTCGGTCGCCGCGGCCGGATGCCAGGAGGCGAAGTCGAGCTCCTCCAACTCGGCCAGCGTCTTCGCGCTGACCCGGCCTCTGCCGTTGCTGGTCCGGTCGAGCCGCCGGTCGTGCACGCAGACCAGGTGGCCGTCGCGGGTCAGCCGTACGTCGCACTCCACGCCGTCGGCACCCTCGTCCAGTGCGCGTAAATACGCCGCGAGGGTGTGCTCGGGCAATGCGTCGGCCCCGCCGCGGTGGGCGAAGACCAGAGGGCGGCCCTGGCTCACAGGACGCGGGGCGGCTGACCGTCCTCGCTGACGACATCGCGGCCGACGACGGCCCACGCCTGCATGCCGCCGTCGAGGTTGCGAACGTTGTCCCAGCCGTTACCCATCAGGTACGACACCACCTGGCCGGAGCGCCCGCCGGAGCGGCACACCACCACGACCTCCGTGTCATTGGGGATCTCGGCGATGCGCGCCGGGACCTCCATCATCGGCAGATGGTGGGCGCCGGGCGCGTGGCCCGCCGTCCACTCATCGGGCTCACGCACGTCGAGCAGGTAGGCCGTGGCCTCCACCTGTGACGGCGTCACGCTGGGTACCTGAGGTCCGAACACGTGACCAGCGTAGAGCTACTTCTCCTTGGCGACGACGTCCGGGTTCCCGATGATGAAGTTGGCGAGTTTGTCCTGCTTGACGGCCCGATACATGTCCATCGTCTTGGGCGTGATCGTCTCGCGGCCGCTGCCGTTGCCGGCGAACGATCCGTTGTTGCTGCGCAGCAGCACGAGGTCGTTGGCGGCCACACCCTTGAGGGTGAAGATGAAGTCGGCGACCGGCACGCCGCCGGTGTCCAGCACGAAGGCTTTGCCGGCGGCCTTCATCAGCGCGCTGACCTTCACCGGGTTGGTGAGCACGCCGCTGGTGCTGGCCTTCTTCGCCATCGCCTTGATGAGCTGCTGCTGGTGGCGCTGGCGGTCGTAGTCGCCCTTCTCCAGGCCGTAGCGCTGGCGGGCGTAGTCCAGGGCCTCCCAGCCCTCCATGTCCCGGCAGCCCTTCTCGTGCCAGATCGGGGTCTGGGACTTGCCGGTCTTGCGGGCCTCGGCCAGATACATCGGCTTGCCGCCGACCTTGACCATGTGGTGCGACTTCACCCGCTGGTCGACGCACATGCGTACGCCCTTCAGCGCGTCGATGACGCCCTTGAAGCCGTTGAAGTCGATGATCGCCGCGCCGTCGAAGCTGATGCCGGTCGTGTTCTTCAGCGTCTGCGCCATGAGCTGCGCGCCGCCGGCCCAGCCGCCGCCGTTCTGGGCGCCGTGGAAGAACGCCTCGGTGGCCTTCGCGGTGCCGCCCGGATACTTGCTCTTGGCGAACGCGGGCACCTGGACCTCGGTGTCGCGCGGGACCGAGACGAGGTACGCCTGGTCGTGGCTCGCCGGGATGTGCAGGATGATGATCGTGTCGGCGTGCAGGTCGTCGACGGCCCAGCGCTTACGCGCGTCCACGCCCATCAGCAGCAGGTCGATCGGGCCCTTGAGGCTGTTGCCGCCCTCGGCCGCCGTCTTCTTGGTGCCGCCCAGCAGGTCGTCCTGGGTGACCGCGCTCGTCGCGCTGCTGACCATCCACTTGGTGCCGACGATGCCGGCGCCGCTGGCCATCATCAGGACCGCGCCGAAGACCAGGGTCATCTTCGCCCAGAGCGGGTCCTTCTTGGTCTTCTTGCCCTTCGGCGGCGCGCCGGGCGGGCCTGCCGGGGTGACGCGCTTGGGGGCCTTGACGGCGTCCCGATCCGGCGACGAAGCACGTCGGGGGGTCTGGACGGTCATGCGCGCTCCAAGCATTCGGGATCCGGGCGGACATCACTGTACGTTCAACTTCGATCTCTTGCGAGGCCTTGTCGGTTTCAGCTCAATGACACGCAGTGTTCATCAAACGGCGCGAGCCGACGAATACCGCCGACCCGCGCCGTTTGCCCGACTCTGTAGCGATCAGCCCTTGGCTTGGCTCGATGGCGTCGTCTTGGTGGACGTCATCCACTCATCCACCTTGTCGGCAGCTACCGCCTCGTACAAAGCATTAGCCTTTTCCTTGTCGGCGACGACGACGCTCTGCCCGGAGATGGTCTGGCTGCCCACATTGGGGCTGGTGATGAAGGTGAGGTTCTCGCCGCGCAGGCTCCGGAACTGCAGCGCCATGTCGGTCAGCGAGAAGTCCTTGTCGGCCGTGATCGCGCTGGTGGTCGCCTTGAGGAAGTCGTTGAGCTTGCCGGGGCTGCTCAGCGTGCCCGTGCTCGCCGCCTTGTCCATCAGCGCCTTGAGGAATTCCTGCTGGTGCTGCATCCGGGCGAAGTCACCGCGGGCGAACTGCTTGCGCTGCCGGATCCAGTCGAGTGCCTCGGCCCCGGACATGTGCATCGTGCCCTTCTTGAACTTGCGGAAGGGCTTGTGGATCGAGGTGATGCTCTGCTCGACCTTCAGGTCCACGCCGCCGAGGGCGTCGGTGACCTCCTTGAAGCCGCCGAAGTCGATGGCCAGCACGTGATCCAGGCGCACGTCGGTCATGCACTCCACGGTGCGGACGGCGCGCGGCAGGCCGCCGAAGGCGAACGACGCATTGATCTTGGCGCGGCTGCCGCTGTCGCAGTCGGCCGAGTTGCCCGAGGGAATCTGCACCCACAGGTCACGCGGGATCGACACCAACTGGGCGGACTTGTGGTCGGCCGGGATGTGCATGAGGATCAGCGTGTCCGCACGCCAGGCGTTGGTGTCGTCCTTGGTCGCGTCCGGGTCCCGTGAGTCGCTGCCGACCAGCAGGATGTTGAGCGCGCCCTTCACCGTGCTGACCGGGCGGCCCTCGGTGATCTCGGAGAAGGCGTCGGTGCGCTTGAGGTCGTCGTTCAGACCGTTGGCGTAACCGTAGAGCGAGATGCCGGCGACCAGGGCGCCGACCAGGACCACGGCGCCGGCCACCAGGGCGATCCGGCGCCAGCGCGGCTTGCGCTTCCCCCGGTACGGCTGACCCTGGCGGTTGCCCCCGCCGGGTCCACGGGGCGGGCCGGGCGGACCGCCGGGCCCGGCACCTTGGCCGCGCGGCGGCCAGTTGTCGTATCCGGCTGGGCCTCTCGCGGCCGCATCGCCGTACCCGCGGGGCGCACCGGCGCCGGCGCGGCCCGAACCGGGCACCGAGGCCCGGCTCATCGAGCCCGGCACGGAAGCCCGGCCGGAGGAGCTACCCCAAGGGGACGTGGTCGCAGACATGCCTTCAGGTTACGTACTAAGAACCAGGCAAACCGTGCATCGACACTGGCTCGGCACGAAGGGAGGAGGCAATTACTGTTCGTAAAACGTTCACTACCGTGTCAAATTGCTCAGCCCTTGAAGAAGTCGATCGTGTGCCGGAGGCCCTCTTCCGGCCCGACCTGCGGCTCGTAGCCGAGCAGCGTCCGGGCCAGGGTGAGGTCCGGCCGGCGCTTCTCCGGGTCGTCGGCCATGCGCTCGACCAGCTCGATCGGCGAGTCGCTGCCGCACAGCCGGACGATCAGCTCGGCCAGCTGCAGCACGGTCAGCTCGTGCTCGGTGCCGACGTTGATCGGGCCGGTCTCGTCCGAATCGAGTAGCAGCAGGATGCCGCGGACCAGATCATCCACGTAGGTGATCGACCGGGTCTGCGCGCCGGTGCCCTGCACGGTGATGGGCGATCCGCGCAGCGCCTGGCTGATGAAGGTGGGGATGGCCCGGCCGTCGTCGGGGCGCATCCGCGGGCCGTACGTGTTGAAGATGCGCACGATCGCGGTGGAGAGGCCGTGGAAACGGTGGTAGCCCAGCGTCGCCGCCTCGGAGAAGCGCTTGGACTCGTCGTAGACGGCGCGGACGCCGATCGGGTTGACGTTGCCCCAGTATGTCTCCGGCTGCGGGTGCACCAGCGGGTCGCCGTACACCTCCGAGGTCGACGCCATCAGGAATCGCGCCGCGTCCGCGACCGCCCGGTCGAGCAGTGCCAGCGTGCCGACCGAGCCGACCTTGAGGATCTCCACCGGCAGCTTGGCGAAGTCGGTGGGGCTGGCCGGGGACGCCATGTGCAGGATCGCGTCGAAGCGCTCGACGAGCGCCGGGTGCTTGGGCAGGCCCTCGGCGAGATCGGCCTCAATGAGCGTGAAGCGCGGCTCGGCGGCCAGGTGCACCACGTTCTCCTTGGCGCCCGTGACGAAGTTGTCGATCGCCACGACGGTGCAGCCCCGGCCGAGCAGGGAGTCGACGACATGGGACGGCACGAAGCCGGCGCCCCCGCTGACGAGAATCCGATGGCCTGCGCCGTACCGCTGCTGCACTGACATGTAGCAACTCTAAGCGACCGGGGCCGACGTGCATTTCGCACGTCGGCCCGGGGCCGTTTTGTCCGCTTCTGCTGCGTCGAGGCGCTAGTGCGCGCCGAAACCGGTCAGCGACCGGACCTCGAGCTCGGCGTACTTGTCCGCGTCCGTCTCCTTCGAGATCACCGTGCCGATCCAGCCGAAGAGGAAGCCGATCGGGATCGAGATGATGCCGGGGTTGTTCAGCGGGAACCAGTGCCAGTCGCTGTCCGGGAACATCGCGGTGGGCGCACCGGACACGACGGGCGAGAAGAACACCAGGAACACGGCGGAGATCAGGCCGCCGTAGATCGCCCACAGCGCGCCGGAGGTGTTGAACCGCTTCCAGAACAGGCTGTAGATGATCGCCGGCAGGTTGCCCGAGGCCGCCACCGCGAACGCGAGTGCCACCAGGAACGCCACGTTCAGGCTCTGCGCGAAGATCGACAGGACGATCGCGATCGCGCCGATGACGAACGCCGCGATCCGGGCCACCCGCACCTCGTCCCGCTCCGACGCCTGACCGCGCTTGACGACGCTGGCGTAGAAGTCGTGGGCGAGGCTGGAGGACGACGCCAGGGTCAGGCCGGCCACCACCGCGAGGATCGTGGCGAAGGCGACGGCCGCGATGATCGCGAGCAGCACCGCGCCGCCCGTGTCACCGCCGAGGTAGTCGATGCCGAGCGCCTGGGCCAGTTGCGGTGCGGCCGTGTTGCCCGCCTTGTCCTGCGCGGTGATCGCCTTGCCGCCCACCAGGGCCGCCGCGCCGAAGCCCAGGGCCAGGGTGAACAGGTAGAAGGTGCCGATGATGCCGATCGCCCAGAGCACGCTCTTGCGGGCGATCTTGCTGGTCGGCACGGTGTAGAACCGGGTCAGGATGTGCGGCAGACCAGCCGTGCCGAGCACCAGGGCGATGCCGAGCGAGAGCAGGTCCATCTTGCTGTAGAAGGTCTTCGCCGCGTCGCCGGCGGTCTCGACGCCGTACCGCAGGCCCGGCTCCAGGAACGCCGCGCCCTTGCCGGACTGTGCGGCGGCGTCGCCGAGCAGCGACGACAGGTTGAACTTGTAGTGCGCGAGCACCAGCAGGGTCATCACCAGGGCGCCGGTCATCAGCAGGAACGCCTTGACGATCTGGACGTAGGTGGTGCCCTTCATGCCGCCGACCACGACGTACACGATCATCAGCGCGCCGACCAGGATGATCGTGGCGATCTTGGCGGTGTCGGCGTCCATGCCCAGGAACGTGGTGCCGGGCTTGATGCCGAGCAGCAGGCTGACCAGCGCGCCCGCGCCGACCATCTGGGCGATCAGGTAGAAGATCGACACCACGATGGTGGAGACGGACGCCGCGGTGCGGACCGGGCGCTGACGCATCCGGAACGCGAGCACGTCGGCCATCGTGTACCGGCCCGCGTTGCGCAGGAACTCGGCCACCAGCAGCAGCGCGACCAGCCACGCGACCAGGAAGCCGATCGAGTAGAGGAAGCCGTCGTAGCCGTACAGGGCGATGAGGCCGGCGATGCCCAGGAACGAGGCCGCCGACATGTAGTCGCCGCCGATCGCCATGCCGTTCTGGAAGCCGGAGAAGGACCGGCCACCGGCGTAGTAGTCGGTCGCCGTCTTGGTCTGCCGGCTCGCCCAGATGGTGATGCCCAGGGTGATCGCGACGAAGATGAGGAACAGCGTGATGGTCAGCGTGCGGCTCGACGCGCCGTCAGCGTCGGCCGCGAGGAAGAGGTGCGGTTCCATTACTTGGCTACCTCCGGACCCGTCTCGGTGGCGTCGTCCGTACGAGCGGCGCTGCGGGTCGCGGCACCGACCGTCAGTTCGTCGCGGATCTTGTCGGCGATCGGGTCGATCTCCTTGGCCGCGAACCGGGAGTAGTACCAGGCGATCACGAACGTCGAGACGAACTGCAGCAGGCCGAGCAGCAGCGCGACGTTGATGTTCCCGATGAGCTTCACGGACATGAAGCCCCGGGCGTACGCCGAGAGCAGGACGTAGAGCGCGTACCAGAGGAAGAACGCGACGGTCATGGGGAAGACGAAGTTGCGCAGCTTGCGGCGCAACGCGGCGAATTCATCGGATGCCTGGACCTCGAGGTACTTCTCGGTCGGCGTGGTTTCGGTCGTCAACGTGGCTCACCACCTTCGTGGGGGCGGGTCTTTTCCGCACCGTACGAAGCAGTGGTGGCCGTCACTGACCGCCGGTCGCCAGGTGCGCCGAGCGGCACCCCTGTTGCGCTTACCGGTCGAGGCCGCGATACCTGCCACGGAAGTGGATCAAAGGGACACCTCCCGCGTCGTCGAGCTGAATCGCCTCGATCGTGGCCTCGACGAGCAGGCCCCAGCCGTACGGCCGGTGGTCGTCCAGCCGGCAGCCGGCCCACGTGCCCGCGCCCGCCGGCACCCGGCCGTACTCCGTCTCGGTCCAGCCGTCGCCGGCGAAGAGGCCGCCGGGGGCGGGCATCAGGCCCGCGAACCGGTCGGCGAGCTGCTGATCCCCCGGCCCCAGCGGGGTGACGGCGAAGCGCCCGGCCACCGCGACGGCGTCCCAGAACTCGCTCTCCTCGTCGACGAGCCCGAGCACGCGGCCGGGACTGCCGTCGGCGACGAGCATGGAGGAGACGGTCAGGCCGGCGGGCCCCGGCGCGGTCCAGAGCGTCACGGGCGCGGCCAGCCGCCCCCGCAGCCGGCGGACGGCGGATTTGTCCTGCTCCGGGGTGGCGAAGGGGTCGCTGGAGTGGATCTGTGCGCCGGGCTCGACAGGTTTCACGGGGAACATTCTGCCGTCCGGCCGGTATTGTCTTCAGGTGTGAACACCGCGTGCCCGCAGAACTGGCGCCCGTCCTAGCGACGGCTGCCACTTCCGCACGCGCGGGCCGTCCCTCATCGGACGGCCCGTTCTGTCTTTCCCGGGGCGTCCGTCGACCCCGAAGGAGACAGAAATGACTACCCAGATCACGCGGTCGCACGGCATCGAGGACCGCATCGCCGCCCGGCCCGGTGACTTCCGCGTGCTGACCGGCGACCGGCCCACCGGCCCGCTGCACCTCGGCCACTACTTCGGCACCCTGCGCAACCGGGTCCGGCTCCAGCGCAGCGGCGTCGAACTGGTCGTGGTCGTGGCCGACTATCAGGTCCTGACCGACCGCGACGTCGCCGAACGGCTGGGCCCGACCGTGGACGGGCTGGTCCTCGACTACCTCGCCGCGGGGCTCGATCCGGCCCGGGCCACGATCTTCACGCACAGCGCGGTGCCCGCACTCAACCAGCTCGTCCTGCCGTTCCTCAGCCTGGTCAGCGTGCCGGAACTGCAGCGCAACCCCACGGTCAAGGACGAGATCGCGCACTCGCGGCAGAGCGCCGTCAGCGGGCTGATGTTCACCTACCCGGTGCATCAGGCCGCCGACATCCTGTTCTGCAAGGGCAACCTGGTGCCGGTCGGGCAGGATCAGCTGCCGCACGTCGAGGTCACCCGGACGGTGGCCCGGCGCTTCAACGAGCGCTACGGCCCGGTCTTCCCGGTGCCGGAGGCGCTGCTCGGCGCCGCGCCGCTGCTGCTGGGCACCGACGGAACGAAGATGAGCAAGAGCCGTGGCAACGCGATCGCGCTCTCCGCGACCCCCGACGAGACCGCCCGGCTGATCAGGAGCGCCAAGACCGACGCCGACCGGCACATCAGCTACGACCCCGACACCCGGCCGGGGGTGTCCGGGCTCGTGCAACTCGCCGCGCTCTGCCTCGACCGGGATCCGCACGAGGTCGCCGCCGCGGTGGGCGACGCCGGTGCCGCCGCGCTGAAACGGACCGTCACCGAGGCGGTCAACGAATTCCTGGCGCCGATGCGGGCGCGGCGGACCGCGTACGCGCGGGAACCGGGCCTGGTGCGGGAGGTGCTGCGGGCGGGCAACGCGCGGGCCAACGCGGTCGCGGAACAGACCCTCACCGAGGTACGGGAGGCGATGGGCACCCGCTACTGACGGGCAGTAATCGTCGCGAGCAGCTCGGGCATCCGCCGGTCCAGCATCGGGCCGGCGAGCCGGAGCCCGAGCAGCAGCGCGCCGGCGCCGTACAGCAGCCCGAGCGGGAGGCCGATCCACAGCCAGAGGTCGTGCGCCAGGAAGGCGACGAGCTGCATCGGCACGGTGATCAGCGCCGCACCGAGCATGGCGGCGAAGGTCAGCAGGCCCTTGGCCATGCCGCCACCGGAGGACAGGGCGAACGGGTTGGCCGTGTCGGGCAGGGCGTAGGCCATCCGGACCGAGATCGGCAGGACCAGGGCCAGGCCCACGCCGTACGCCGCGGCCAGCATGCCGACCAGCGCCGGGACCGTCTCCGGCCGGCCCACGGCGACGCCGACGACGACCGCGATCACGAGCAGGGTCGGTACGACGTACACGGAGAAGCCGGCGACCCGCGACGTCAGCTCGAGCCGACCCGGGACGCCGGCCACGACGTTGGCCGCGTATGCGCTGCCCTCGAAGCCGAACTGGTTCGCCAGGCTCACCGCCGCCAGCGCCCCGACGAAGATCAGCATGCCGGTCGGAGCGCCGGCGGATCCGCTGCTCACGCCGATGAAGACCGGCAGGAAGACCCCCACCACGGTGAAGGTGATCAGGCTGGCCCGGCGCCGCGTCTCGCGCCACCAGTACCGCATCTCGCGGGCGGTCAGCGCGCCGAACCGGGTGCGCGGCAGCCAGCCCGGCACGAGCTGGGCGACCGGCTTGTGCGCCGACTCGGCCCGCTCCCGCGGGCCGGACCGGCCTACCGCGCCGAGCATCGCGCGCTCCAGCGTGGTGGACCACCACCAGAGCAACAGGCCGATCGTCGCCAGGACCAGGGCGAGCTTCACCGGTACGGCCCAGATCCGGCCC
>Ga0307516_10000527_pt1 | contig 51209 bp, 35 predicted proteins | sample 19_EM_MG_FD_203310 | JGI IMG/M metagenome (GOLD analysis project Ga0307516, IMG submission 203310) | Populus trichocarpa ectomycorrhiza microbial communities from riparian zone in the Pacific Northwest, United States - 19_EM | ecosystem: Host-associated > Plants > Roots > Unclassified | place... | reverse complement strand
CTTACAATTCTCTATCAGTTGCTGCACCTGGATCCTGGACAGTTCATCCTTGATGGGCAGGTGCTGATCGATCGTGGGGACATTATGATCGGCCGTAGCGACGATCTTGCCGGGCCGGAAGACTTCCAATCCTCTTTTCTCGATGCCTTTGAACGCCTGGGGGCTGGTGACCTCGTGGATCAAATGCTTATCGATGTATAAGACAGAGGGGCCGTCCTTGATAGTGCGGACGACGTGCTGGTCCCAGATCTTTTCAAATAATGTTTTTGCCAAGGTGGATAGAAATTTTAGATTTTAGATTTTTGGATTTTGTGATTCATTTTTTATGCGTTCACGGTTGCTTTCGAATATTGTTTTGCCAGTTGGTGCAGATCTTCCTCCACCACTTCTTTTTTTGTATCGGCCACCTGGACAAAACGTTCGTACAGGACGTCGATATCGTTGCGATTGAATTCATATCCCAGTTTTTGCAGACGGAAAGCGAGGGCGCTCCGGCCGCTCCTGGCGGTGAGCACGATCCTGGATTCGGCAGCGCCTACCTCCTCCGGATTGATGATCTCGTAGGTCGAGGCGTCTTTCAGGAATCCGTCCTGATGGATACCCGAAGAATGGGAAAAGGCATTGGCGCCTACGATGGCTTTATTCGGCTGAACGGGCATACGCATCGTATCGGATACGAGACGGCTGATGGGGTTCAGCTGGTGTGCTTTTATATCTGTATAGAATCCCAACTGCTTGTGCTGTTTGATGACCATCACGACCTCTTCCAGGGAGGTATTGCCTGCTCTTTCCCCCAGTCCGTTGATGGTACACTCGATCTGGCGGGCGCCGCTCATGATCCCGGCGATGGAATTGGCTGTTGCCAGGCCCAGGTCGTTATGGCAATGACAGGAAATAACGGCTTTATCTATGTTCTTTACGTTGTTGGCGAGGAAGGCGATCTTTTCACCGTATTGATAGGGGAGGCAATAGCCTGTGGTATCGGGTATATTGACCACGGTGGCCCCGGCGGCTATAACGGCTTCGACGACCTGTGCGAGGTATTCGTTATCGGTGCGGCCCGCGTCCTCTGCATAGAATTCCACGTCATCGACGAAATTTTTTGCCCATTTGACGGCCTGGACCGCTCTCTGCAGGATCTCTTCCCGGGTAGCATTGAATTTACTTTTGATATGGAAGTCGGAAGTGCCGATGCCGGTGTGTATACGGGGGCGTTTGGCGTGTTTGAGCGCCTGGGCGGCTACTTCTATATCTTTTTGTACGGCGCGGCTCAGGCCGCATACCGTGGCATTTTTGATGATCTTCGAGATCTCCTCGACGGAATGGAAATCGCCGGGGCTGGAGATGGGAAAGCCAGCTTCCAGTATATCGACTCCCAGGGCTTCCAGTTGTAAAGCCAGCTCGATCTTTTCTTTTGCATTGAGCTTACAACCCGGCACCTGCTCTCCGTCGCGGAGCGTAGTGTCAAAAATGAAGATTTTCTTTTCGGACATAGTATTTTTTAAAAGGGTTGAGAAAAAGAGGCAGGCTTGTTACATTTGTGATGCCTGACCCTGGAAATGAGAGGAAAAGCCTCTTTTCGAAAGTAGGTTTGTTTCTTATTAATATAAAACCATAATTAGGAGGGTTTTACACTGGTAAAAAGGCCATAAATCGGCTGAAACCCTTTCCTGGCAAGCATTTTAAAGCTGTAAATTACGATGCCCAACCGCTCTTCAGATGCATTGTTTCAATTGATCAAGTCGCTGGAAAAGTCAGAGAAGCGAAATTTTAAGCTCTATGTCAAACGGAATTCCGCCAGCGAGGAGCTTAAGATCATCCAATTATTCGACGCCCTGGACAAGATGGAGGAGTACGACGAGGTCCAATTGTTAAAGAAAAACAAAAGTATCCGCAAACAGCAGTTGTCCAATACCAAGGCGCATTTGTACCGCCAGATCCTTTCCAGCCTCCGGCTTTTAAAGAATGAAGACAATATCGATATCGAGCTGCACGAGCAACTGGATCATGCCCGGATCCTTTACAATAAAGGCCTTTACCTGCAAAGCCTGAAGATGCTCGACCGGATAAAGGAGAACGCCAAAGCGCACAACCAGGTGACTTTCTTACTACAAGTGCTGTTCTTCGAGAAAAAGATAGAGGCGCTGCATATCACCCGAAGCATGCAGGACAGGGCCGATCGCCTGACAGGAGAAGTGGATGACGTGAACGCACACCTGCAACTGATCAGCCAACTTTCCAACCTCGCTCTGCAACTATATAGCTGGTATATCCGCAACGGGCTGGCCCGGAATGAAAAGGACGAGATCGCCTTACAGCAGTTCTTCGAGGAGCATATCCCCGCGGACCTGAGCCAGTGCCAGGGTTTCTATGAGAAGCTGTACCAGTACCAGAGTTTTTGCTGGTATGCCTTTATTCGCCAGGATTACCTGCTGTATTACCGCTATACACAGAAGTGGGTGGACCTCTTCGATAAAGAGCCATTTATGGTGGGCATCGAGACGGCTCATTATATCAAGGGGATGCATAACCTGCTCAGCGCGCATTTCGACCTGCTCAACTATACCAAATTCATCGAGACGCTGGAGCAATTCGAACAGTTCTCCCGTTCGGAGGTCGTCCTGAACAGTCATAACAATCTCATCCAGACCTTTGTCTACCTGCATATTTCCAAGCTCAACAAGCACTTCCTGGACGGGACCTTTACGGAGGGGCTGGCCCTTGTGCCCGCGATCGAGGAGAAACTGAAGGAGTATGAGATCTACCTGGATCGCCACCGGATACTGGTGTTCTACTATAAGATCGCCTGCCTGTATTTCGGCAGCGGGGATTATGAGCGGACGACGGACTACCTGAATAAGATCATCAACTGGAAGGTGGACCTGCGTACCGACCTGCAATGCTATTCCAGGCTTTTGCACCTGATCGCGCATTATGAACTGGGCAATTTCGAGCTGCTGGAATACCTGACGAAGGCGGCCTACCGCTTCATGGCGAAAATGGAGAACCTGAGCCATGTGGAAGAGGAGATCTTCAAGTTCCTGCGGAAGTCCCTGAAACTGTCGCCGGGGCGGATCCGGCCGGAATTCGAAAAATTGCTGGAGAAGCTGAAGAGGTATGAGAAGAACCGGTTTGAAACCCGTGCTTTTGCGTACCTGGACATTATTTCCTGGCTGGAAAGCAAGATCCGGAATGTGCCGGTGCAGGATGTGATCCGGGAAAAGCATCTGAGCGGGAACAGGAGAGGATAAGGGGGGATTGCTGATTTTGAGATTTAGTGATTTGGGGATCGAGTGGTGAGTAGGGCGCTGGGAATGGGGTAGGCGGGAAGTTTGAACTTTTTTGGAAAAAAGAGTTATTAGTTTTGCGTTCGTTAAAAGCAAGACGATGGCTATTTCCGTGAAGATCGATTTTAATAACGCATATAGTTTCGACTCTATTTCAGAGGATATGAGAACCAACATTTTCCAAACTGAGTTGCAGGAGGGGAATAGGGTGTCTATAGGAGTAAGAATCAGTGAGGAGCCGCATGAACTGCTCCCCAATGTATATAACCTTGCCTTTGGACCCTTAACTCAAAAAGGGCGAATTGATGACAAGGTGCAGCTCAACCACAAGGATTATTCCAAGACATTTTCTACGATCTTATTGGCCGGCCTTAGTTATATGAATAGCCATAAGGACCATTACCTGGGTGTCGATGGCTCTACTAATTCAAGGGCCTATTTATATTATACCTTTCTACAAAGGAATTATGAATACCTGGATCAGCGATTCAATATCTATGGGCTCAAATATTATGTCCGGATCACGCGTTTTGGGAAAACTCAGTATAGTAACCCTTTTGATTTTGAAGATATTCAGCTCTACCCGGATAAGATTGAAAAGGGGAGTAAAATAGACCCCTATTTTATGTATAACTACTTTATATTCAATCTTAAATCATAAGTTTCCGTCGGCAAAGAGCAGACTGGAAAATAAATTTTAAATTAAAAAAAACTTTAAATTTGTGGTATGCCAGATAACGACGACATATTGGTTGCAGCTTTAATAAAAAAATCAAAAGAGGGTGGCCCTAAACCTAAGGTTTTTGGCCCCAGCCTTCGCGAATCTTCCTCTTTACATACTTTTGTCAAAACGAAAGAGCAGGGCGAAAGGCTCATGAAGCTTTTAAAGTTAATGGAAGAAGGAAGACTGTAATTTACCCCCAAATTCCCCGGGGGGAATCTAAACCAGCCCTGGTTAGATGCCTTTACCGAACAAAATCGCCCCATACGTGTTATAGTTCCATGCATTTCAAGTCAGGATTCGGGGAAAGTTGGGTGGGATTAAAGTCCCGCCAAATCTTATTTTTTCTGATTAAATCCGTACCTTTGCCCTCCTTAATTTAGGTTTATTGGCTTTTCTGAATGAAGCCAAACAGCTTAAATTATTGATTTTCAATTGGGTATAACCAAGAAAAAAAACTTCATATTGCAATATGGCTATTAAAAAAGAAAATCGTCCCAGAGCCACTTTTTCAAAAATCACTATCGGATTAGCTTCACCCGACTCCATCCTCGAAAGATCGTATGGGGAGGTTTTGAAGCCGGAAACCATCAATTACCGCACGTATAAGCCTGAAAGAGACGGCTTGTTCTGTGAGCGTATTTTTGGGCCGGTAAAGGATTATGAATGTGCCTGCGGTAAGTACAAACGTATCCGTTATAAGGGTATTGTGTGCGACCGTTGCGGAGTGGAAGTGACGGAAAAGAAGGTTCGCCGGGAGCGCATGGGGCATATCAAGCTGGTCGTACCGGTGGTGCATATCTGGTATTTCAAGTCCCTTCCTAATAAGATCGGGTACTTGCTGGGTATGAGCTCCAAGAAGATGGAGAGTATTGTTTATTATGAAAGATACGTGGTGATCCAGGGTGGTATCCGTACGGATAAAGGACAGAACCCCGGTGACCTGCTTACGGAAGAAGAATACCTGGAAATACTGGATACCTTACCCAAGGACAACCAGTATCTGCCGGATGAAGATCCCTCCAAGTTCATCGCGAAGATGGGTGCAGAGGCCGTGCATGATCTGTTGGAAAGGATCGAACTGGACCAATTGTCCTTCGACCTGCGTAATACCGCTGCCAACGAGACCTCCCAGCAGCGTAAAGCGGATGCCCTGAAGCGCCTGAGCGTAGTAGAGGCTTTCCGTGACGCCAATTCGAGGATCACCAACCGTCCCGAGTGGATGGTCATGCAATATATCCCTGTTATTCCTCCGGAACTGCGCCCACTCGTGCCATTGGATGGCGGCCGATTTGCCTCTTCGGATCTGAATGACCTGTATCGCCGGGTGATCATTCGTAATAATCGTCTGAAACGTCTCCTGGAGATCAAGGCGCCTGAAGTGATCCTGCGTAATGAAAAACGCATGTTGCAGGAAGCCATCGACTCCCTGTTCGATAATAGCCGTAAGTCCAATGCCGTTAAGGCGGAAGGCGGACGGGCCCTGAAATCCCTCAGTGACGTACTGAAAGGTAAACAAGGCCGTTTCCGTCAGAACCTGCTCGGTAAACGTGTGGATTACTCCGGTCGTTCGGTCATCGTGGTAGGTCCTGAGCTGAAACTGCATGAGTGCGGTCTGCCCAAGGATATGGCCGCCGAACTTTTCAAACCCTTTATCATCCGTAAACTGATCGAAAGGGGTATTGTAAAGACTGTGAAGAGCGCGCGTAAACTGGTAGATAAGAAAGAAGCCATCGTCTGGGATATCCTGGAAAATATATTGAAAGGGCATCCCGTGATGCTGAATCGCGCCCCTACGCTGCACCGGTTGTCCATACAGGCCTTCCAGCCCAAACTGATCGAAGGTAAAGCGATCCAGTTGCACCCATTGGTGTGTACGGCCTTCAATGCGGATTTTGACGGTGACCAGATGGCCGTTCACGTTCCGTTGAGCAGCGCCGCCGTACTGGAAGCGCAATTGCTGATGTTGTCCTCGCATAACATCCTCAACCCGCAGAACGGTACTCCGATCACCCTTCCTTCACAGGACATGGTGTTGGGATTGTATTATATCACCAAGGGCAAGAAGACCACCCCTACCGAAAAAGTAAAAGGAGAGGGCAAGGCTTTCTATAGCGCGGAAGAAGTGATCATCGCCTATAATGAAGGACAGGTCGACCTGCATGCTCATATTAAAGTAAAGACCAGGGTGAGGAACCCGGACGATACGATCGAATTGAAACTGCTCGAGACCACCGTAGGCCGCGTGTTGTTCAACCAGCATGTGCCTGTGGAAGTAGGGTTTGTGAATGCCCTGCTGACGAAGAAATCGCTCCGCGAGATCATTGGTAATATCATCAAATGGACGAATATCCCCAAGACGGTGAAGTTCCTGGATGACATTAAGCAATTGGGTTTCCGGGCGGCATTCCGCGGAGGTCTTTCCTTCAGTATCAATGACCTGATCATTCCCGATGCGAAAGAGCAGCTTTTGGAAAATGCAAAAGTGGAAGTGGATGAAGTATGGGAGAACTATAATATGGGTCTGATCACCAATAACGAACGATACAACCAGATCGTGGATATATGGTCCCGTGTGGATACGCGTATCACGGAAACCCTGATCGTGGAATTGGCCAACGATAAGCAAGGGTTCAACTCCGTGTATATGATGCTGGATTCCGGGGCCCGTGGTAGCAAGCAGCAGATCAAGCAGCTTGCCGGTATCAGAGGACTGATGGCCAAGCCGAGAAAATCCGGCTCTACGGGCAGTGAGATCATCGAAAATCCGATCCTGTCCAACTTTAAAGGCGGGCTGAACGTATTGGATTACTTTATCTCTACGCACGGTGCGCGTAAAGGTCTTGCGGATACGGCCCTTAAAACGGCCGATGCGGGTTATCTGACCCGTCGTCTCGTGGACGTTGCGCAGGATGTGGTGATCACGGAAGAAGATTGCGGCACTTTAAGAGGTATCGCCACTTCCGCCCTGAAGGATAATGAAGATGTGGTAGAACCTTTATATGACAGGATCCTTGGACGTACCTCCCTGCATGATGTGTACGATCCCCATAACGATACCGATCTGATCATCGGAGCAGGCGAACAGATCACGGAAGAATCCGGCAAACGCATCGAAGAATCCGGTATTGAGATCGTTGAGATCCGCTCGGTACTGACCTGCGAAAGCAAGCGCGGTGTGTGTGTGAAATGTTATGGCAAGAACCTGGCTACCGGGTATACCACGCAGAAAGGGGATGCCGTCGGTATCATCGCGGCCCAGTCCATCGGCGAGCCCGGTACCCAGTTGACCCTGCGTACCTTCCACGTGGGTGGTGTTGCGGGATCTGCATCCGTAGAATCTACCATGCTGGCGAAGTTCGACGGTACGGTACAGTTCGATGGATTAAGGACGGTCATCACAGACAATAATGAAGGCAATAAGGTGCATATCGTCATCGGTCGTACCGGTGAGGTCCGTATCATGGATGTGAAGAACGATCGTCTCCTGATCACCAATAACGTGCCTTATGGCGCTACCCTGAACGTGAAAGACGGTCAGAAAGTGATCAAGGGAGATATCCTTTGCACATGGGATCCGTTCAACAACGTCGTTATCTCCGAGATCGCGGGCGCTGTGAAATTCGATGCCGTCATCGAAGGGATCACCTACCGGGAAGAAGCGGACGAACAGACGGGTCACCGTGAGAAGGTGGTCATCGAAACAAAAGATAAGACCAAGATCCCTTCCATTAATATCGAAGGGCCAAAGGAGATCAAATCATATAACCTTCCTGTAGGATCGCATATCGTAATGGAAGAAGGCGATCCGGTAAGGGCAGGCCAGGTAATCGTGAAGATCCCCCGCGTGTTAGGCAAACTGCGGGATATCACGGGAGGTCTTCCCCGCGTAACGGAATTATTCGAAGCGCGTAATCCGGGTAACCCTGCCATCGTCAGTGAAATTGACGGGGTAGTGGCCTTTGGGAATATCAAGCGTGGTAACCGTGAGATCATCGTGGAAGCGAAGGATGGGGTGGTAAGAAAATACCTCGTTCCGCTGACCCGCCAGATCCTTGCGCAGGATGGTGACTTTATCAAGGCAGGCGCCCAGTTGTCCGACGGACAGGTAGCCCCTGCGGATATCCTCTCCATTAAAGGTCCGTTCGCCGTACAGGAATACGTGGTGAATGAGATCCAGGAAGTATACCGTCTCCAGGGTGTGAAGATCAATGATAAACATATCGAAGTGATCGTACGCCAGATGATGCGTAAGCTGACCATCGTCGATCCGGGCGATACCCGATTCCTCGAAGAGGATACCGTGGATAAATTCGAGTTCCTCGATGAGAATGACTGGATCTTCGATAAGAAGGTGGTTACGGACCCGGGTGAATCCGGCAAGTTGAAAGCAGGGCAGATCGTAAGTCTGCGTGAGGTGAGGGAAGAGAATTCCATCCTGCGTCGTAACGACAAGAAGCTGGCTGAATTCCGGGATGCCAAGGCTGCCACCTCTGCGCCTTTGTTACTCGGTATTACGAAGGCTTCCCTGGGTACGCAAAGCTGGATCTCCGCGGCTTCCTTCCAGGAAACGACCAAGGTATTGTCTTCCGCAGCCATCCAGGGCAGGAGCGACGATATGCTCGGCCTGAAAGAGAATGTTATCACAGGGCATCCGATCCCGGCCGGTACAGGTCTGCGTGATTTCGAGAACATGATCGTAGGTAGCAAGGAAGAATATGAACTGCTGCAGACGACCCGTGAGGCCATGACCTTTGACGAAGAAGAATAAAGCTATAAAAGATATAAAAAGCAGTCTGCCAGCCGGAGACTGCTTTTTTTTATTTAACAATTTCCTTTAATGCAAACCCGTTAATTTGCAAAAAAATCATCGATGAAGCATATTTCTACCATATTGAGCGTGATTGCCCTTGGACTGGTCGGCGTATTGTTCTATTTGCATTCTGACCAGGACCGCCAGATAAAAAAAGCGTCTTCCGCTGATATCAAGGCTCCTGTCTCTGCCTTCAGGATCGCTTATTTCGATATGGATTCCCTGGAAGCTCATTATGATTATTTTAAGGATGCCCTGGCCCAGGCGAAGACCAAGGAAAGCGCCATGAACAATGAACTGAGCAGCATGGAGAAATCCTATCAGAAAAAGATCGCCGAATGGCAGCAGAAAGGCGCGAATATGACCCAGGCAGAAAGCCAGCAGGCGCAACAGGAATATGGCATCATGCAGCAGAACTTCCAGAGCCGGAAAGAAGCCTTACAGCAGGAGCTCTATAAAAATACGGAGGATCTCAAGTCCAAAATCCGTAAAAAGATCGAAGAGTACGTGAAAGAATATAACAAGGAAAAGAACTTCTCCTTCATTTTTGCTTATGACCCCAGCTCCTTTATCTATTATAAGGACACCGTTTACAATATTACCCCCAATCTGCTGGAGGGGCTGAATGCCTCTTATAAAATGAAGAACTAACCCTGAATTGCCTTGTTGTTAATGGGTGATTAATGCTGGTAACCGGTAGAAAGGACTAAATAATGCGGGAATCCATCGGATTTCTTATCTTCCGTTTTATTTAATTTTCTATGGCAGAAACAACCCATTTTAAACCCTCTCTTGGCCTGCTGGATGGTACGATGATCGTGGCAGGGTCCATGATCGGGTCCGGCATCTTTATCGTCAGCGCGGATATTACACGAAATGTGGGTACGGGACCCTGGCTGATCTTCGTATGGGCGATCACCGGGTTCATGACACTGACCGCGGCTGTGAGCTACGGGGAATTAAGCGGCATGTATCCCAAGGCAGGCGGCCAGTATGTGTACCTGAAAGAAGCGTACAATCCTCTCACGGGATTTTTATACGGCTGGAGCTTTTTTGCCGTGATCCAGACTGGAACCATTGCCGCGGTAGGGGTGGCCTTCTCAAAATTTGCCGGTTATTTTATTCCCGCCCTGGAGCTTACCGATAAGAATATACTGTTCCAGGCCGGGAGCTTTAAGATCTATCCTGCCCAGTTGGTGTCTATATTATTGATCATGTTCCTCACCTGGGTGAATACCCGGGGCATCCAATCCGGTAAATGGATCCAGACTATTTTTACGGTGACCAAGTTGTTGTCCCTCTTCGGGCTGATCATCTTTGGCTTCCTGCTGGCTTTCAACGGCTCTCTCTGGCATGATAATTTTGCCGGCGGCTGGAGTATGCACCATCTGACCCCGGCAACGGGCGGTGGCAGCGGGGACCTGATCTCCACTCCTGTCATAGGGATCGCGGTGGTCGGGGCTATTGCCGCAGCCATGGTAGGCTCTATCTTTTCCAGCGATGCCTGGAACAATGTCACGTTCATTGCCGGTGAAATGAAGAACCCTAAAAGGAATATCGGGCTCAGCCTGTTCCTGGGTACCCTGATCGTCACCGTTATTTATATCAGTGCCAACCTCATGTACCTCGCCGTACTGCCCAAGAACGGGATCGCCTTTGCTCCGCAGGACAGGGTGGGGGTTGCGGCCGCGAATGCTATTTTCGGGCATATCGGTACGTATGTCATCGCCGTGATGATCATGATCTCCACCTTTGGCTGTAATAACGGGCTGATCCTGGCCGGGGCCAGGGTGTATTATTCAATGGCGAAGGATGGATTATTCTTCCGGCAAGCCGGGGTCCTGAATAAGAATGCCGTGCCCTCATGGGCCCTTTGGGCGCAATGCGTCGTAGCCGCTATCCTTTGCCTTAGCGGGAAATATGGCGACCTGCTGGATATGATCGCTTTTGTGGCGGTGTTCTTTTATGCGTTGACAGTAGTGGGCATCTTTATCCTGCGCAGGAAGCGGCCGGAACTGGAAAGGCCGTACAAGGCTTTTGGCTATCCTATCCTGCCTTCCATTTATGTCCTGCTGGCGGCCATCTTCTGCGTGGCACTGATCATTCAAAAACCATTGTATGCGACCTGGGGCCTTGCGATCGTATTGGCGGGGATCCCTTTGTATTATATTGCGCTCTCGAGGAAATAGCAGGGGAAGAAAATTTGAGATTTGGGATTGAGAGATTTTGAGATTTGATAAAGCTGATCATAGATATGACAGATTTTAATACATTATTCGAAGGATTTAAAAATATCAAGGCCGGCGTTATCGGGGATGTCATGCTGGATACCTATTGGTGGGGGCATGTGGAACGGATCTCTCCGGAAGCTCCCGTACCGGTGGTGACCCTCGACAAATGCGAATACCGGATCGGCGGCGCCGGGAATGTAGCCCTCAACCTTGCTTCGCTGGGAGCCAGGACCACTTTGTTATCGGTGATCGGTGAAGATGAGGATGGAAAAAAACTGAAAGGATTCCTGGAGGATCAACAGATCGCAACGGGCTACCTGGAAAAAAGCGCTGGCCGGATCACTACCAATAAAACGCGTATCATTAGCCGCAATCAGCAAATGATGCGCCTGGATTCAGAAACTACCAGGGATCTTACCCAGGAAGAAGAGGACCGGCTCCTGGGACAGGTGAAAAAATACCTGGACAAGGAACAGCCACAGGTGATGATCTTCCAGGATTATAATAAAGGCGTACTGACTGAAGGGCTCATCCGCGAAGTGATCGCCCTTTGCCAACAGCGGCAGGTGGTGACGGCTGTGGACCCCAAGCGGAAACATTTTTTCAGCTACCGGGGTGTCGGCATCTTTAAGCCCAATCTAAAGGAGGTCAAAGAAGGGCTCAACCTCCTGCTGGAAGAGACCAACCTGCCTGTGCTGGAAGAGATCCACCGGCAACTGGAAGCAAAGCTGGGGCACGGGATCTCCTTTATCACCCTTTCGGAAAAAGGGGTATTTTTCCAGGAGCAGGGCCAGGCTGGTGCGGCCGAACTCATCCCTTCCCACATCCGGAATATTGCGGACGTATCGGGGGCAGGGGATACGGTGATCGCCGTGGCTTCGCTGGTGTATGCAGCTACCCGGGATACCCGGCTCATGGCTTCGATCGCCAATATCGCCGGCGGCCTCGTCTGCGAAGAGGTAGGCACGGTGGCTGTCCGGAAGGACCTGCTGTTGCAGGAATGTGTGGCCTTGTTGAAATAATAGAGCAAATCTTTTTAACCAATGAAAGAGCGGCTAAAGCGAACCTTAAAAGCGAGAGGGATCTATGACGCGCTGAAATATTCAAAGCTCTTTCATTTATATACCTTCTTTTTTAAACGGAACGTCCTCCGGCAGCATAAAAAAGAGGTGGCCCTTTATAAAGCTTTCCTGGGGCCCTGCGATCTCATCTTTGATATAGGCGCCTATGACGGTCATAAGACCGCCGCCTTTCTTGAACTCAGCAAGACGGTGGTAAGCTGCGAGCCCGATCCCGCTAATTTTAAATTATTAAAGACCCGGTTCAGGAACAGAAAGAAAAGAGTAAAATTACAGGAGGTGGCTTTATCGGACCATGTCGAAGAAAAGACCTTTTTTGTCCATCAACGGGGTTCCGCCTTTAATACGTTGAACCCGGGCTGGAAAGAGATCCTGGAAAAGGATGATCTTACCCGATGGAATGAGAAGATATCGTTCCTGCCGGAGAATAATATCCGGGTAAGAACTACCACGCTGGATCTGCTGATCGGGCAATACGGGGCGCCGGATTTTATAAAGATCGATGTGGAAGGCTATGAGCAGGAAGTCTTCGGAGGGCTTTCGCAAAAGGTGCCCTGCGTCTCCTTTGAATGTTTGTTACCGGAATTCAAAGAGGGGATCCGGTCGATCCTGGAAAGACTGATCTCGTTCGATCCGGCTACCCGATTCAACGTTATTCATGACGAACTGTTGCTATTCCCTGTTTTTGTAGATTATGAGGGGATCCTCCGATGGTTGGACAAGGAGGAGCATTTTTCTTTTGATCTCGTTGCTAAAAGTTGATACCCGCCAATAAAGGTTAAGAACATGAAAAAATACGCAATTATAGTGGCCGGTGGCAGTGGAGTGCGTATGGGCAACCCCCTGCCCAAACAGTTCTTATTGCTGCATGGTAAGCCCGTCCTTTGGTATACGCTGCGGGTGTTCCTCGATGCGTATGAAGACCTGACGATCATCCTCGTATTGCCTGAAGAACACCTGGAGACGGGACGTAAGGTGGCGGCTTCTCTTTCTGCCTCTCATCGGATCCAACTAACGTCCGGCGGAGCTACCCGATTCCATTCCGTCAGGAATGGCCTGCAACTGATCACCGAAACAAATTCGCTGATCTTCGTGCATGACGGTGTGCGTTGCCTGCTGACCCCCCGTCTCATTCATCTATGCGCCGCGAAGGCCATGGAAGCCGGATCGGCCATTCCCGTCATCGATTCCAAAGATAGTGTCCGACTGGTGGGTGATAGCGGTAACGAAGCGATCGAACGCAGCAGGGTCAAACTGGTACAAACCCCCCAGACCTTTTTGGGTCATATCCTTTTACCGGCTTATCGCGCGGCTTACGAAGAAAGATTTACGGATGAAGCGACCGTGGTGGAAGCCTACAATCACGGGAAGGTGGAACTCGTCGAAGGAGAGATCAATAATATCAAGATCACGAACCCTATCGACCTGCTGATCGCTGAAAAATTACTCGCGGATGGACACTAAAAAGGACGTTAGAACAGGCCTTATTTGAATAAGCGTATAGGGAAAGGTAAGTTGTTCATAGTAAGATGCGGGTAGGTAACCGGGGTGGCGCCAAACAAGGCATCAAAAAAGGCAATACCGGGAATATCGGAGCCTTCGAACCTGAATATACGACCGCTCTCCGCATGCTCTTTTATGACTGCGTCGGTCAGCAGATAAAAGGCGCCTTTTTCTTTCCCATCTTCGCTGCTTCCTCCGAGGATGGAGTAAATAAATCTTTTGTCTATGAAAACCAGGTAAAAAGCGACGACCCCGCCATTGGGTTCTTTCGCGAGATAGGTCTTTGCGAGTCCACCGGATAACGCACTAGCGGCGCAGGCAGCAAAACGTTCGTAGACGGCTGCTGTGATCTTCGGATGCCTGTTGCCATATTGACGACGATAGAGATCGATCAGTTCAGCGGGGCTGCTATTCTTTATGATCTCCAGGTTTTCATCAATTGCCCGTTTGCACATTCGCCTGGCCAGGCGCTTATAATTTGCGGTCATCTCTTCCTGTGGCAGGTCCAACTTCAGAAAATGATTCGGGCGTGTCTTTGTCCTGACCGGGATCCCATCGGGCAGGCACGAGTTGTGCGGATCACCGGAGGGGGCATTTTCCGCTGAGCTTTGCAGGATGATGTTCGTTTCGTTGAGGTCTATGTCCCAGTATCTGAATTTTTTTGGAATGGCTTGTAAAAAAGCGGATAGCGTACCAGGGGCCGGAGGGTCGCCAAACATACCCAGCATGGGAGTAAAATAGGGTTGGTACAGATAGCGGAAGCCGAATTTTTTTTTCCAGGTCAGGGGCATAACGGCCGTGTAGTCATCCAGGACCAGGGCATCCCATTGACCAGCCGTCATGCTATCCAGGTAGAAGGACTTGCCATAGATCATCCCATTGGGAGCCGCTTCGATACAGGCATCCCATTTCAGAAGATCGATCTCCTGTCTCTGTAAATAACGGATATGGTAGCTGCTGGTCATCAGAAGGGAATATTACCGAGGAGTTTCCGGGACCGCAGATACTGAATGTCGATGCTGAAAGAACATTTCTTCAGGAAGGTGTTCTCTTCCGGTACTGTCTTGAGGGAACTGCTGAAATCACTGCTATAGAACAGGGGGGCATAGAAATTAACCAGGTTGTGAAATAAAGAAAGCTGCAACCCTCCCACGTAGAGGAACTTGCTGGTGGGGGCATTGCTATGCCAGGCATCCGCATAAGTGCCAATGTCCAGAAAGATCTTCAGGGGCAGCCAGGAGGGCACCAAATTCGAAGGCAGGGTGCTATTGAAATTAAGAGCTGCGATCCAGTTATCCGATCTTCCCTGGATCCCCTGGAACAGGTCGGTGCGTAATTTAAGGCCGCCGTCCCGCATCATGATCTGTTGGCTTGCAAAGCCCGTGAATTCATTCCTCCCCACAAAATAATTACTATAAGTATAATCCTCGTTGCCGCGTACAGCGGTCAGTTTGGGCTGGTAGACGGTAAGGTCGAGGCCGGAACTTCTGCCTCCGAGGTATCCGAACTTAGCCGCGAAGAACCGGAGATCCATTCCACCGCCCTGTGCATAGTTGAAAAAATAATTGCCGGTGAGGTTGATCCGGTAGAACCTGCTGGCCTGTTGCACCTGCAGCAGGGCGCTATAGGGATAGAGGACCCTCGTATCTTCTGTGGCAAAGCTGAGTTGATTGAGGTAGCGAAAGGCATATTTCCCTTCCGTGGGATAAAAAAGAGAGTCGGTGGATTTCCGGACATAATTATCAAATCCTTTTTCCCTGATGAGGAAGGTCTTCCATTCGATCCAGTTCTCCAGGGTGCTTCGGGCCGTTCTATTTTTCAGGATCAGGCGCAGGGAGGGTGTGACCTTATAAAATCCGCCGGAGAGCCTGTTGCCATTGCTGTCGATGCCAGAAAGGGTCGAGAACCTGGCGCCGCCGAGGGCCAGGGAGATCTTTCGGAAACGATCATCGGGATACCAGGAATAACTGACCCGGCCGATGCCGTTGAACCGGGCGCTCCTGGTGGCATAGAGGGGAGCGAGTACGAATTGCAAACGGCTGGCCGGAAGATTATAATTATGGATCAGCAGGCCGGGCATCAGGCCATCCGCCTTGTTCGCTCCTATCGCCGGAAAAATATTTATATAGTCGATCTTTTCCGTGTTGCGCATGGTAAGGCTGAGGGATGGTCGTATCGTCTTATGCATTAGGAATGGATGAAGGGGACCTTTTTCATCCAGCAAGGCAAAGAGGGAGTCCAGCCGCCTGCCGGAAGTTGCTTCCACCACCCTGCGAAAGTCTTCCGGGTAGGGATGTTTATATTGCCAGTCACGGAAATAGGCCTGCATACAGCTGTCGAAGAGCTTTGTCCCCAGGGTGGATTCCATTTGCTGCATCCACAGGGCGGTCTTGTGATAAGCGATCAGGCCATAGTTGTCTTTTGTAAAATCTTCGGAAGCAGTGGATATCGGCTGGTCCATTTTTACTTTGGCCAGGGAATTGATGAGCAGGGAGGGTGGTGGGGTGAGATATTGGGATATTGAGATATTGAGATTTTGAGATTTTTGGATTTTTGGGGTGCGGGGTGCGGGATGCTGAGATTTGGGGATTTTGAGATTTTGAGATTTTGAGGTTTTGGGGGTGAGTGGTGAGTGGTGAGTGGTGAGGGGTGAGGGGTGCGAGGAGGCGGCTGCATAGCGCAGGTCGTAATACGTATTGATCCCTTCATCCATCCATGGATAGCGACGTTCGTTCGATCCGAGCGCTGCATAGAACCAGTTATGCCCCACTTCGTGGCCGATCACTTTATCGAGATCGCTGCTGGTCTCCCGGGGAGCAATCGCCGTGATCGTGGGGTATTCCATTCCTCCGCCGGTGCCGATCTTTGCTTCCACCGCGCTGACAACGGAAAAAGGATATTCACCGATGAGGGAAGAGCGGAAGCGGACGGCATTTTTGATCATTTGAATACTGTTCTTCCAGATCGGGGCTGACTCGGGAGTATAGGTTGCGTATACATCGATGATCCTGCCGGAAGCCAATTGGAGGGTATCATGATCTGTTTGGAAATGCCGGCTGGCAAACCAGGCGAAATCATGCACATTGGCCTGGATATAATGAAGGGATTGGGAGATTTGAGATTTGGGGATTTGAGAGGAACTGTCTTCGTGCTGCAAGATTCCGGTGGCGGCTACCGTATATCCCGCTGGCAAAGTGATGCGGACATCGAAATTGCCGTATTCGCTGTAAAATTCTCCCTGATCGAGATAGGGCATTTCATGCCATCCCCGTTGATCATAGACGGCGGGTTTTGGATACCATTGCGTGACCTGGTAGCCGCCTCCGCGGCGGCCTCCCCTGGAAAAATTAAAAGGCAGTTGTTCGTGAAAGGGGGTCGTGATCGTACACTGTTCGCCGGGCGGCAGGGGCCGGGGTAACAGCACTTTTATGACGTCGATATAGCGGGGATGATCCTGCATGATAGCCAGGAGCCCATCTACCCTGAAGTCGAGATGATTGATATATCCTTTTCGTTCTTTCGGAGAAAAATAAAAATCGGTCCTTCCGTTACCCAGCAATTGTTCGCTGAAGGCGGTCCCGTCATTCTTATAGGCATTGGGCCAGACATGAAACCATATAAAGGACAGGGTATCGGGGGAATGATTGCTGTATTGGATCTTGATAAAGCCGTCCAGGGTGTGACCGGTATCGTCCAAAGAAACATCGATGGTGGAATTCACCTGCTGCTGCCAGTATTTTTGAGCTTCAAGCCTCAAGCTGCAAGCTACAAGCGGCAAGCTAAGAGCTGCAAGCCGCAAGGTAAAAGCCGCAAGCGGATCGCTACAAGCTACAAGCCTGTGGAGAAGGGATCGTAAGATTTTTATCAATAGTGCAATCTTTTATCAAAAATAGGGATAACGCCCTGTACATTCATTTGTTGTCGGGAAATAAGCTCTCATCGGCGCCATGGGCCGGGCCATAAAAGGACCCCACCCTGTTGAGCAGCCGGAACCATTTGTCCAGGGAGCTATGCGAGCTTTCTTCCAGGCTTTCTTTCAGGTCTTCGGGATATGGGTGTTTAAACTTCCAGCGGGAGAAATAGGCGCGCATGCCTTTTTGAAACTTACCTTCCCCCATGGCCTTTGCCAGGAGGTCCATCCATTCGGCGGCACGGGCGTATTCCACGATCCCATACTCGAATTCGGAATTGAAGTCGGCAGCGGCCGTTTCGATGGAATAGTTCGTCCTTATTCCGTCAATGATCTTGTAGACGGCAGCGAGGAATTCATCAGGGTCTTTTTTTAAGGCGTCTTCCGGTACAAAGGAGCCCAGCATGGAATTGGTGCGGTATTTTTCCGCTTCATAACGGAATTCATAGTAAGAGTTGATGCCTTCGTCCATCCAGGGATGGATGCGTTCATTGCTTCCCAGCATCCCGTAGAACCAGTTATGCCCCACTTCGTGGGTGATCACCCCATCCAGTTCGCTCGCGCCGGCCTTGGGGCTGGTGATCAGGGTGATCATCGGATATTCCATGCCGCCGGAGGTGGTATTACCCGGTCCTTCCACGGCGCTGACAGAGGGATATGCGTATTCGCCGACCCAGTTGGAATAATGCAGGACGGCATCCTTGATAAAGGTGACGCCGTTCTTCCATTCCTTGTTCCCCGTCCTGCGCCGGTAGGAGAACACATCGATGGTCCTGCCCGATGCCAGTTGCAGCGTGTCGTAGGAGATGACCAGGTCCTTATCGGCAAACCAGGCAAAGTCATGTACGTTCTCCGCGTGATAAGAAAGTGTTTTCGAACCTTTCGGATCTCCTCCCTGGTAGAGGATCGGCTGGAAAAGGGCCGAACTCCGATGAAGATAATTTTTCCCGCCGATCGATTTATATTTTTCCAATTCGGGAATGGTCTGAAGGACGCCGGTAGCAGCGACCACATAGGAGGATGGAACGGTGATATGTACGTCGAAACTGCCGAATTCGCTGTAAAATTCCCCCTGGTCGAGATAGGGCATTTCATGCCATCCTTTGCGGTCATATACGGCGGGTTTGGGATACCATTGGGTGATCATATAATTCTGTCCGGCATGGCCGAGACGGGAGAAATAAGGAGGGATCTTTAGGAAAAAAGGAGTGGTGATCGTAACCCTTCCTCCCGGTGCGAGTTTCTGCGGCAGGGGGATGCGGATGATATCTATACGATCGTGGGGATCAGCCTCCGTAAACACTTTGGTCCCGTTGACCATAAAACTCAAATGATCGATATACCCGTTATCCTTTATTCTTTCCGGCCTGCTGCTGCTGCGATCCTCCAGGAAGGCCTTTTGCTGGTAGAAAGCGGTGTTGTTGTCTTTATAGGCATTGGGCCAGAGATGGAACCACAGGAAGCTGAGCGTGTCGGGAGAATGATTACTATATTCGATCTTCTCAAAGCCATTGAGGGAGTGATCGTGATCGTTCAGGGTGACGGTAAGGTCGTAATGAACTTCCTGTTGCCAGTAATCCTGAGCTTCAAGCGGCGAGCTGAGTTGAGCTTCTAGCTTCAGGCTGCAAGCTACCAGCAGGAAAGAGCAGGTAGTTATCCTGAAGAGCGGGAGGGAGCCTATTTGTAGCAGGCGCCTCAACGTCCTTGTCCTTTAAAGATGATCCGCAGGGTATGCAGCATGATCTTGAGATCGAGGCTCAGGGAAATATTTTCGATGTAGATGAGATCGTATTTCATGCGTTCGATCATTTCGTCCATGTTCTCCGCATAGCCGAACTGCACCATTCCCCAGGAGGTAAGCCCGGGTTTTACCTTTAAGAGGTAGCGGAAATAGGGGGTCGCCTGATAGATCTGTTCGATATAGAACTGCCGTTCGGGTCTTGGTCCTACCAGGCTCATTTCTCCTTTGAGGATATTCCATAATTGCGGGAGTTCATCGATCCGCCATTTGCGCATGGTCTTGCCCCAGGCCGTGACCCGCTGGTCGTTCACCGAAGACAGGGCGGGGCCGTTCTTTTCAGCGTCCAGGACCATCGAGCGGAGTTTATAGATCATGAATTTCTTTCCTTTATAGCCGATGCGTTCCTGGAGATAGAGGATGGGTCCCGGGGAAGAAAGCCGGACGCGTACAGCGGCGTACAGAATGAGGGGCGATAATAATACGAGCCCCAGCAGGGAGACCAGTACGTCGATCAGCCGTTTGATATTTTGCTGCCAGTCGGGGATGAGGTCGGTGTAGATATCGGAAAGTACGGCGCCAAATACATTACTGGTCCTTACGGAGCCGGAGAGAATGTCGAGGGTACTGGGTATGATCTTTATTTCAACATCTTCCTCGCTGAGTTTTTCGACGATCTTTTCCACCTGCTCTTTGTCGGACCTTTCGAGGGCGACCACCACCAGTTTGATACCATAGCGATCGATGGTCCTTTCAATTTCCCGGGTGCTGCCCAATTGCGGGAGATAGCGGGCAATACCGTTATGGGCTTCGTTGTCATTACTGACATAACCGATATAGAGGTACCCGGAAGAATGCAGGCCTTGCCGGGAATCCAGGTAGGCGCGCGTGGCGACGGCGTTGCTGCCCACGAGGAGGGTATTGAATACGACCTTCCCCTTGCGTACCTGATGTTTGGCATAGTTGAGAAGGATCATCCTGCCTGCCAGGGTCAAAATGAATTGAGCGGAGAGGAAGATAAAATAGGTCTTATAAAAATAGTGATACTCCTTCACCGGGTCGTTGATGACGATGGCAAAGAACACGATGGTGCAGCCCAGCAGGCTGACAATGATCGTAATGGTCACTTCATAGAGGCGTGATTTCTTATACAGGGAAGTGTAAGCGCCTACCATCCCGTATAACAGCAGCCAGCCGATGGGGATCGTACTACTGCCCAGCCAGAAACGATTGGTCAACAGCAGGTGACCATCTTCGAAGATCGTTTCGGAGAGGAGCAGCCGGCGGCTGAAATGAAAAATAAAGGACGCCAGCAGCGCAGCGATATAATCGCTGAGGACGTACCAGATAATATGGATCTTTTTGTTTACCTGCATGACCAGGGGTCAGGAGTTGATGGTATTATGCTTTATCTTTTGAAGGATCTGATGGGCGATATCCATGGCGCGGAAGCCATCCACTTCCGAAACGATGGTGGGGGTGTTGCCCAGGACGGCCTCGCTGAATTTTTCCAATTCGAGCCGGATCGCATTAATCTCCGGCGTGGGAGGGTTGGACAGGGCGATCGTCTTTTTTCCATTCGGGGTTTCGATATCGAAAGAAAAAACGTCCAGGTCCTGGGAAGTTTTCAATTTGATGATCTCCGTCTTCTTATTTAGAAAATCGATGCCGATGTAGGCATCTTTCTGGAAAAGGCGCATTTTCCGCATCTTCTTCATGGAGATACGGCTGGAAGTGAGGTTGGCCACGCAGCCGTTGTTGAATTCAATACGTACGCTGGCGATATCGGGCGTGTCCGTCATTACGGCGACGCCGCTGGCGGAGATATGTTTTACTTCGCTCTTTACAAGATTGAGGATAATGTCGATATCATGGATCATCAGGTCGAGGATCACGCTGACTTCGGTGCCCCGGGGATTGAACTGGGCGAGGCGGTGTACTTCAATGAAAAGGGGGTGGAGGGGGGTGGATTGGATGGCCAGGAAGGCGGGGTTGAATCTTTCCACATGGCCCACCTGCAATTTCACATTGGATTCCTTTACGAGCTTCACGAGTTCTTTTGCCTCTTCCATCGTATTTGCGAGGGGTTTTTCCACAAATACGTGTTTACCCTTACGAATTGCTTTTTCACAGAGGGAGAAATGATGTTGGGTGGGGGCAATGATATCCACGGCATCGCAGGCATCCATCAGGCGTTCGGGATCGGGGAAGCGGGGGATCTGATATTTTTCCGAAACTTCCCGGGCGGCTGTGTCATCCGGGTCATAGAAGCCGACCAGTTCGACGGTATTGATCTCTTTCCAGTTGTTGAGGTGAAATTTTCCCAGGTGACCCACACCAAAAACACCTACTTTAAGCATTTATAAGTTTTTAATCAGCCCCAAATATAAGTAATTGGCCCTTAGGAACTCTGCATCTCGCTCATCGGTGGTTTTGAGTATTTTAAAAGGCTGCGAAAGCTGAAGGGCGCCTTGTTGTCGGCGATGGACTTCGTGGTTATGAATTTTCGGATAGTGAGAAAAAACAGGGGGATATAAAGAAAGAGGAAGGCATAGAAATAAATTTCATAAACCCTCAGGAAAAGGGCCCGCATACAAAAGGTATTGGCTCCTTCCTGTCCTATAAAGAGGCTCAGTATTTTTTTAATGGCCGGGAAGATGATGGGTATTTTCCCCCAGTTGCTATAGCGTACGTCTTCATACCGGTATTTAAGGTCATATCCGGGCGGCACTTGTTTAGAATAATAGGCCCAATTGCCCTGAACATCGGCAAAACTGGCGAGTTTGGAATCGGGTCGGATGAAATAGGCATTGAAGGTGGCGTCCAGGGCTACCCAGCCGTGATCGATCTTTACTTCGACAATATTATGATCCGCAAAGATCCCTTCGGCCTTCATCTGGGCGATACGGATCGGGTAATTATAATTCTGGAGGATCCTGGCCAATACTTCGGCATAACTACCGCAGGCGCCGCGCGTCGTCATCAGGTCGACAGAGGCGGGACGGATCACATCCGCTTTAAAACCGGTGAAATTGTTGGCAATAAAAATAGGAGCCCTGTTGACCATCATGAAATTGCAGGTCCGCATGGCTTTTACCACGATGGAGTCCTGGGTGTCCTTGTCGGTCAGCCTGGAATCTATATCCCTTTTTATGGACTGGAAAAGGGCGTTCTCATACGAGGATTCCGTATGAAAATAGAAGATGGATGCGAGCAAAAAGCCGTTCAGGAACATCAGGAAATATAAGTTCCTGAATGGTTTTCGTAAAAATTGCAATGAGGGTCGTAACATATGCGCTTATTACAAAGTTTAAATTCCGGAAATGAATCTAAACGTGAATATTGGATTTCAATTAATTGCGAAACAGGTCAAAGAAAACTAAAACTATTAAATCGTATTTAAATTGTACTAAATGGTACGATTGTCTTATCTCGGTGGTGTCCTTATAAATAACGATACAAAGACCTTGCCAAAGCAGCCCTAAGGCCCTTATTAACCAATCCTTTGCACTACATCACATTATTCTATTTTGTAATCTATTTTATCAGGGCCGATGCCCGTTAGTCTCAGCGATCTCCAGGCAGCCGGCAGGCGTGTTTTTAACCGGGTAATGCCTGTTGGTGTTATTTCCAGTCCCCCGAAGCCATTCAGCATGGCTTGCAGCATTCCCCCCGCTCCCGTTAAAAAATATGGATTATTGCCCGTGGCCGTCTCGGCTATAACGCCAAAGGGAGGACGAAGATTGTGTTGGTAGCCATTTTTAAAATCCTGATAGGCTTTTGCCGGCTCCCCGAGGCGTTCATAGAGGATCGCGAAGATGGCGTGGGTCATGGCGGGACCTTCGCCCACCCTGGGTTCGTAGTAATCCAGGTCCCTTCGGATAGAGGCCGGGGAGGTGACCTCTTTCAGCGGGTAGGCGAGCAGGTTAGCATCTGCCTGTTTGATCTTTTCCCCGTTGTATGCAGCGTGTTCGCGGGTGGTGCCGTCCGGGAAGCGGAGGATGGGTATATTCGAGCGTACGGTCATCCATTCGGGATCGGGCTGCAGGCCCAGTACCCTGGCGGCATCCGTGGCGACCTGCAGGTTGGCGCGGGCCGCAGCATTGGTGAAAGCGTTGTTGTCGACGTTCTCGGCCCATTCGTCGGCGGCTACTACATTTTTGATATCGTAGTGTCCGGGGCCATTCCTTTCCACGCGGCTGGTCCAGAAATCGGCCGTTTCGCGAAGGATCGGATATCCTTTTTCACGGAGCCAGTTCTTGTCCTGGGTCACACAATAATAGTTCCAGGCTGCGATGGCGATATCTGCCGTGATATGGTGCTCGAAGGGACCGCTAAGGGCCCATACGGGTGTTTCTTCATTGCCGCTGGCGGCGCTCTCCCAGGGGAACATAGCCCCTTTATAACCGTGGGACAGGGCATTGTGACGGGCGGCGGGCAGACGCTGGTAACGGTATTCCATAAGGGAGGCGGCTATTTTCGGCTGTAGCAGGACGAGGGCCGGAAACATCCAGATCTCCGTGTCCCAGAAAGCATGGCCATTATATCCCAGGCCACTGAGCCCCATCGGGGACAGGCTATAGGCCGTTCCTTCCCTGGCAAAGGAGTACAGGTGGTAGAGCATATTGTGGATCTCCCGCTGGGTGCTGTCATCGCCTTCGATCCGGATATCGCTCCTCCAGAGTTCATCCCAGGCCTTGTTATGAAACGTAACGAGCCTGTTCCTTCCTTCGAGGGTGGCGAAGATGGTGAGCCTTTCGGCTTCGTTCAGCGGATCGTCATGATGTGCCGAAGTAATGGCGGAGCCGGCCAGGGCGAAATGATAAGTCTCCCCGGCTTTTATTTTCTTTTTGAATTTCAGCAGGTGCATATTATTATCCCACATTTCATGGATGACGGAAGGCTCCGATCCGTGGGGCTCGTCGAATAAAAAACTGTTGGAGGCAGCCATGAGCAATTTCCCCGTGGGGCTCCTGGCGGTGGACGTGAGCAGGGAGATACGGACGTGGGGCCGGTCGATCTCGTTGTAATAATTTTGCACGTCCTTGAGCATATCCGGGGCTTCCATGACGCTGGCGGGGATGATCTCGATATCTTTTTTAGCGGTGACCGATACGTCTACCAGTACCGTATAGGGTAAATGACGCAGGGAATACCAGGTGTAACTGACGGATGCCTTGTCTTCGTAGTCGAAGCGGGTGGTGAGGCTGGCATGCCGCATATCCAGTTCCTGCTGCATGTTGGATACCTGTTTGAAATTTTCTATCCGCCGGCCGTCGATGTCCAGGTACATATTGACGAAATTGAAGGTCTTCAGGATATTGCTGACGCGGCCCCTGCCATAGAGATCGAAAGCGCCGTTGAGCACGATCTCTTTTGCGCGGAAGGGTTCGGTGGAAGAGACGACCCCGATCATACCGTTGGCGACGGTGACGCCATAATAATTGGATGGGTCGATGGAAGGGGCCCGGAGGGTCCAGATGCCGGTGTCCTGCGGGGAGGGTGATCCGGGGAGACGGGGTTGGACGGATGCCGGCGGAGCAGGTTGGGCGCACACCGGGGGGCAAAAAAGAAAAAAGGAAAGGCTGGAGACGATCAGGACGGAGGCTGGATAAATGATTCGCATACGACTTCTATATTTTTGCAATCAGTTCATGTGTAATTTACACATTATTGTCTATTTTCGCTGATTGCATAAATATTGATTACCATATGAAAAAAAAGTTGGCAGCATCCGTCGCAATCATTCTTCTTTTACCTGTTGCCCTTGCATATATTTTTATTCCAAAGGAGCTGGAAGTTTCAAGTATCGTCCCGGTGCATGCTAATGCAAGCGGCACCTTCAGGATCATTGGCGAGGAAGACTATTGGAAAAAAGGGTGGATGGGCAACCGGCCGGGGGGATTCTCGCTGGTGCTGGCGGCAAAGTCCTTTCACGGGATGACGATCTCGCTGGAACGAGGCGAGGATAAGCTTTTCAGTAGTTTGACGATCCTCAACCTGGGTAGGATTGATTCTATCGGTCTGCAATGGAAATGCAATTCCCTGACCAGCCTTAATCCTTTTCGGAGAGTACAGCAATACTTCCGGTCGGTGGCTATTAAGGAGATGATGGATTCCGTACTTCCCGTCCTGCGGTCTTTTCTTGAAAAAAAGGAAAATATTTATGGGATGCCCATCGTGGATTCCATGTCCAGGGATTCCACCCTGCTCGTAACAAAATTTCAAACATTGTCCTATCCTTCCATCTCCGAGATCTACCGGTCCGTGCATGCGATCAGGACCTATATTGCGGGCCAGGGGGCTCGTGAAGCCAATTACCCCTGGCTGCATGTATCGCAGGAAAAGGACAGTGCTTTTGATGTCATCATAGCCATTCCTGTCGACCGGCAATTAAATGGTAATGGGTCGATCCTCCCCCGGCATTATGTTCCCTGGAAGATCGTGGTGGGTGAAGTGCGGGGCGGCGCCTATACTTCGGAGCAGGCCATGAACCGTCTGCAGCAATATATCGGGGATTACCAGCAGTCGCCGATGGGCCTTCCCTTTCAATCCCTGGTCACGGAAAGGGACCGGGAGCCGGATACTACCCATTGGGTCACCCGCGTGGTGCAGGCGGTGCCGTAGTGGAGCTAATTAATCTTCCCTTTATATAAATCATACACTGGAAAAATCATATCCCAATCCTTTCCCCAGACAATATTTCCATTTTCAATCTTGAACTTTTTAAAATTTTCCGGCTTCTTGTATTTATTATACTGAGGATGGCTATGCGTATTTAAAAAGGTTCCAAAATCCACTACATTCTTCTTATTGTCATTAAATATTACTTCCAGTTTATAACCATCAATGTAAGTAGCGTTAGAAACAGCAATTGTCTTCATACTATTTAATTTTTTTACTAATTATTTCACATTTCACTTTCTTGTTCTTAACAAAAAAGTTGGTCCATTTCTCTACAATTCCCTCATGATATTTTTTTACGAACTTTATGGCTTCTTTTAACTCACCAGCAGGCAATGGTTGTCTTCCTTTTATCTCCAGGACATTCACCCCTTTTAAAATACCATTTTCATATTCCAATTCTATCTTACTTTCAAACTCGGCGATAGAAACATGCACATGTATCGGCAAATGTTCGTTCGCATAGAAGAAAAATATCAACCCTAAATATTCATATACTTTTGGCATGCACAAAGATAAAAATTTCTCCTGTCTTGCACGTCCTAAATACATTAAGAAGCAAGCGTTTTGTGTATAATATGTTGATATACAATTATTTAACCTGAGTAAGAAGCAGTGAATTTAAATCTACTGCGCAAATTGGATCACCATCGTACTGTCGTTATTTCTCGCCAGGATAAAAGCTTCTTTTCCGTTGATAGCGATCCGACGGATATGACGGACCTGACCGGGGATCACCAGGCCATTCAACGTCGTGGTAGTAAAGGCGCCCTGACCCTTGTTGATGAGGAGGGTGCCGTAATCCCCGTCATAACGCCCCATCTGGATATTGTTGTCATAATAATTACCCCCCAATAAGATATCCGGCAGGTCATCGCCATTGGCATCCACCACGACGGCATCCCGATAAGGGGATAATTGAGCCTCCCAGGGCAGGGCCTGCACGCGGAAATTCAGGTTGCCTTCGTTGATGAGGACGGCATTGGAAAAATAATTGGCCGTGAGGAGTTCTGCCGCCCGCAGCTTGTCTGCCGAAAAAAGATCTTCGAGGGTGGCTTTGGCAAAATCCTTTGCATACAAAAAGCTTTTCTTCATCGCGGGCATTTGTTTCTCCAGTTCCCTCTTATCCGCAAAAGGAAGTTCCCTTCCGTTGAGGTAGTAGGTCAGCAACTGTTCCTTTTTCCCATTCCCGTCAAAATCGGCGTAATAGAGCCGGACCGGCTCTTTTTCCGAGGGCTTCAGCCGGCTGTTCTCGCCGAGGTTACCCGCTATGAGGTCGATGTTCCCGTCATGGTTGAGATCCACCGGCAGCAGGAAATTCCACCATCCCTTTTTATCCGTCAATACTTTTTTTGTAAAACTGCCCTTATGATCGAGGAAGGCCAGGATACCGCCCCATTCCAGGGTGATGAGCAGATCTTTCCGGCCGTCCTTATCGAGGTCGAACCAAAGGGCGGAGGTGACGAAGCCGGGCTTTTCCAATTCCTTTGCATAGGTAGCCGTCACCTCCTTGAAATGCCCTTTTCCGTCATTCTGCAGGAGATAAGAGCGGGGGATCTGTCCATATTCCCAGGGTACGGACCGGCCTCCGACGAAGAGGTCCATGTATCCATCCCCGTTAAAATCGCAAGGGGCGACACAGGAGGCATTCACAAAGATATTATCGAAGGCATGCGCTAATTTTTTCAAATGGCCCTTCCCATCCCCCAGGTAGACCCTGGGGCTGAGGATCGTGTCTGTACCATAATATTCGTTGCCGCCGCTGGCGACGACCAGGTCCAAATTCCCATCCCCGTCTACATCGGTCCAGCAGGCATCCGTATCTTCATAGGTGCTGTCCGCATCCAGCGCGGGCTGGGTGGAACGGGTAAAGGTCCCGGCCTTGTTCTGCAGGAAGAGGGCTGGCCGTTCCCATTTGGAAGCCCCGATGAAGACGTCATCCAATCCGTCTTTATTAAGATCGCCCGTAGCAAGGGCAGGGCCTTCGGTGGAAAGCATATGCGGAAGGAGGGGTTCCCGGTCGAACTCATGAAAATCGTTCTCTTTATGCCTGTATTGCAGGGCGGTGACGGCGGTGATATCCTTTACGGGCTTTGAGGGGTTTTTCCCAAAGGTCGTGAGCAGGGAATAATCGAAGTGGGGAAGGCCTTTTTGCCAGGTTAAGGTCAGTTGACTGGCAGCCGGAGGCCATTGGATGCGCTGCCAGGTATTATCCGGCCAAACGAGGAAGAAGGAATCTACTTTCGTGTGTTCCAGCCCGATATGAACGGGCGTTTCCATACTGGAGAGAAAGCCTCTTACGGGATTTTTTTCGTAGGTGCGTATCCCGCCGTTGGCAAAGAGGATGAGCTTGGCCCCGATGGCATTGATATTTTTTTCAGATCCTTGTAAGGTAATATCGACGAAGGATTGATTCTTTTTGTCATTGCTCGTATTCTGATAGATCAGAGCCGGCTCGTCGATCGTATTGGCAACGAGGTCCAGGTCTCCGTCATTGTCAAGATCGGCATAGATAGCGCCGTTGGAGTATGCGGAGCGGGAGCCTTCGATCTGATCCTTGAGGTCGGTGAATACCATTTCTCCCGCATTTCTAAAGAATTTACTGGGCAGTTTGATCTGCGGAAATTTATTGACGAGGTCCAGGTCTTTATCCTCGGCGCCTTTATCATTCATTTGCTGGATCTCCTGATTGGATATAAAATTGATATAGTCGATGTCGTTCAGCCTTTTCGGGATGCCGTTGGTGATGAAGAGGTCTTTTAGTCCGTCGTTATCAAAATCCACCCAGAGAGGGGACCAGGACCAGTCGGTGGCGGCCACGCCGGAATAGAGGCCGATCTCGCTGAAATGACCATTGCGCCTGTTCAGTTGGAGATTGTTCCGGGTGTATTGATAATTATAGCCGAAGCTGAGCTTCATATTGAAATTATCCCAGCTATCCTCACCCTCCGAGCGCTTGAGAATGTAAGAGTCGAAGGGCAGCATGTCCATGGACAGGATCTCCGGGTAGCCATCATTATTGACATCGGCCACATCCACGCCCATGGAGAACCGGCTGGTGTGCATGATCCGATCGTTGATCTCGTCCCTGAAAGTCCCGTTATGCTGATTGATATAGAGGTAATCGTTCTCATGGAAATCATTGCCTATATAGATGTCGGGGTAGCCGTCCAGGTCGATATCGGATACGCTGATGCCGAGGCCGTAGCCAATGACGGAGCTATAGATGCCGGCTTCTTTTGTCAGGTCGGTAAAGTGCCCGTTGCCGTCGTTGCGGTAGATGCGATCGCCGGAGAGGGGGTTGAAGGTGGCGAGTTTCTCCTGTCTGCGCCCGTATGTGCCATTCTGGTGAACGGTGTGATTGAGGAGATACATATCGAGGTCGCCGTCCCCGTCATAATCGAAGAAAGCGGCCTGGGTGCTGAAGCCGGAAAAGTCCAGCCCATATTCCCGGGCTTTGTCCAGGTAGGTGGGGATCCCGTCCCTATCGATACCCTGGCATACCAGTAATTGATTATGGCAGACCGGCAATCCTTCCAGCCGGCCTACTTTACAGATATAGATATCCAGCAGCCCGTCGTTGTTGATATCGACGATGGAAACCCCGGTGGACCAACCGCTGTCCTGCGGGATCTTCGCAGCTGCGGTGGCATCTTTAAATTGGAAATTGCCCGTGTTCAGGTAGAGTTTGTTGTCGCCCTGGTTAGCAGCAAAGAACAGGTCGATGCGACCGTCCTTATTGAAATCCCCGGCGCCCAGGCCACCACCATTATAATAATACATGTAATCAAAAACGCTAAAGGACCGCGTGGGATGGAGGGTGTTACTGAAATCTACTCCTGTCCTGCCATGGTCCAGGACTTTAAAAACGGGCTTGTCGACGGCAGGGGTGGGAGGGGTGCAGCCCGGTGAAAGAAGGATCATCCATGCGCTCAGCAAGCAAACAATCCGGACGATAATAAGCCTCAAGCTGCAAGCAACAAGCTGCAAGTCAGACATATTTAATTTCTTTTAGCCGTTTGCAATGACTTGTCAGCACCTGGCTTGTAACTTGTTGCCTAAGGCCTGATGCTATACAATACCGGGTATTCATCATTTTGAAGAAACAATAAATATACATGATCTTTTCCTGGAATTTCAACAATGTCCCGGATCTGGCCGGGCAATTCGAGGCCGGTGCGATCCTTGCCAAGTTCGGTAAACTTTCCTTTCCCGTCGTTCAGCAATACATGGCCGGAGCTGCCGTCGAGCCGGCCGAATTGAGGCAGGAGACCAAATTCGTTCCCGCCCAGGACCAGGTCGATAAAGCCATCCCGGTTGAGGTCCAATCCATGGATGGCATTGACGGAAGAAAGCTGGACCCCGACGGGAAGCTTCCGGATGGAGAATTTCCCGTTGCCCCCATTGATGGCGACGATGGAAGCGGCCGTATTGAATTGTTTGACCTGGGCGCTGTCCAGCAATTCAGGGGGGAATAACTGGCGGATGGATTTTTTTGCGAAATCCCCGTGTTTGAGGTTCTGTTTTTTGAGGGAAGGGATCTGGCTTTCCAGGTCATGTTTTAGGAATACGGGCATATCTTTCCCGTCTACGGTACGGGTCAGGATCTTATCGGTGATGCCATTTTGATCGAAATCGTGGATCCATAATTTTACGGGATGGGTGGAATCCGGAGCCAAATAAAAATTCTCCCCGATATTGCCCAGGATGAGGTCCATTTTTCCATCCCCGTTGAGGTCGGCTGCTGCGATGGATTGCCACCAACCATAGAGGCCGTCGAGTTGGGTAGGGACTTCTGCAAAATGATCTCCCTTGAAGGAAAAGATACGGGGGGCCATCCATTCACCCGTGATGATCAGTTCTTTTTCCGTATCGCCGGTGACATCGGCCCATACGGCGCCTGTGACCATGCCGATGGAGGCAATATCCGGGTTTTTGGTCTTTGCGATGTCCGTAAAATGTCCTTTCCCATCGTTGATGAAAAGATAGCTGAAAGGAGTGGAGCCATATTCCCGGGGAATGCTCCTGCTGCCGATGAAAAGGTCCATGTATCCATCCTTGTTAAAGTCCGCCGCAACGGCAACGGCGGTGTTGGCCCCATTGAGATTTGTGGGAAAGGCATTGGCATCGAGCGTGAAATTCCCTTTCCCGTCATTTTTGAAAAGCCGGAATTGCATTTGCCTGCTCTCGGGGGGATTGTTATTGCCGCCCGGACCGATGAACAGATCGAGGTCGCCATCCTGATCGGCATCGAAGAACAATACGGCCTCGTCCTCGAAGTCTGTAAACAGGGAGAAGGCGGGCTGATCGCTTTTTATGAATCCTGTGTGGGTCTGGAAGTATAATTGTCCGGGATGCCCGGCGGTGCCTCCTATAAAAACATCGGCGAGCCCGTCCCCGTTGACATCTGCCACGGCGGCCTTAGGGCCTTCGCGGGAAAGCATTTTCGGGAGGTTGCGCTCGAAATGGAAATCCGCGTTGTCATCTTCCTGGTGCTTGTCGAAAATGGAGTTTTGGCGGCGGAGCAGGAAGGCGGCGGAGTCGGGGGCAGGAGTTACGGGATAGGCGGAACTGCCGGAGAAGACCGGGGTTGCGGGCTTTTCGTCCCCTTCGCGAAGGGTGTAGACCTTATCGAGCGTGAGATGCTCCATTTTTATAAAGGATCGGTCGGGCCAGACGATGACCATGGAATCGACCGCGGTAAGCGCGCCCAGGCCAATGACCTGTTTATAATCGACGGAGGATTGAAAACCCCGGCTTGGGAACAGCTCCCGGTAAAAGACTTCCTTTCCTGCATAGAGCGTTATTTTGCTGCCTACGGCGAAGGGGTTCAGGTCCGTTCCTTTCAGGAGGACGGAGATATAATGATAGCCGTTCAATTCCCGGGCGTGGTTCTGATAGACAAAGGCGGGGCCGTTGACATTATTGATCACGAGATCCAGATCGCCGTCGTTATCCAGGTCTCCGTATGCGGCGCCGTTGGCAAAGGAAGCTTGTGTGAAACCCCATGTCCTGCCCTCGTCGCTAAAGCGCAGATTCCCCTCATTCCTGTAGGCCTTATGCAGCAGGGGGGTAATGGGGATCTTATTCAGGACGTCTTTTATCTCATCTTTTTTGCCCGTGACGACCATGCGCTTCACGACATCGTTGGCGAAAAAATCCATGAAATCCAGGTTGGTAAGATCTTTATTGATGCCGTTACAGACATAGATATCATTGAACCCGTCATTGTCCATGTCGAACATCAAAGCGCCCCAACTCCAATCCGTTGCGGAAACGCCGCTGTAATTGGCGATATCTATGAACTTTCCTTTTTTGTCGTTCAACTGGAGGCAATTCTTTACATATTGATGATAGAAGCCTGCATTTTCCTTGGCGCTGTAAAGATCGATATTATCAAAAGACCCCAGTGTCTTCAGGCGATAGTCGTCGTCCGGCAGCATATCCGTCGTGAATAATTCCGGATACCCGTCATTGTTGATATCGGCAATGTCGGCTCCCATGGAGGAATAACTGGTGTGGCCGAACCTTTCTTCCAGTTCGTCTTTGAAAGTGCCATTTTTCTGATTGATATAGAGATAATCCCGCTCATAGGAATCGTTGGACACGAAGATATCCGGGTAGCCGTCGCCATTCATGTCCCCGACGGACACGCCGAGCCCGAAGCCGATCAGCCCTCCGTGAATACCGGCAGCGCGGGTGACCTCGGTAAAATGTCCCTTATCATTCCTGTACAAATGATCGCCGCCGCCTTTAAAATAATTGGCGACGGGCCATGCCGAATCTGGCAGATCACGCCTGTTGGAATTATTTAGCGTGTTTACGGGGATCGGGCTGTTATCGATCATGAAACAATCCAGGTCGCCGTCGTTGTCATAATCGAAGAAGGATACCTGGGTGGTGTAAGCGGAGATATCCAATCCGTATCGGGCGGCGGATTCGGTGAAGGTCAGGTCGTGATTGTTGATGTATAATTTATTCTTACGATGGCCGTCGCTCATATGGCCTGAGTTACAGACATAGATATCCAGCCACCCATCGTTGTTGACATCGACCATCAGTACGCCGGTACCCCACATGCTGTCCTGCTTAAAGCCCGCCTTGTCGGTGATGTCCTCAAATTTGAAATTCGCCTTGTTGAGGTATAATTTGTTGCTTCCCATATTGGATGTAAAGAAGACATCCGCCAGGCCGTCGTTGTTGATATCCCCGATGGCTACGCCGCCGCCATTATAATAATTCCGGAACTGAAAAATATTATCGGTCTCATTGTCTACCAGGTTGTTCCTGAAGTCGATCCCCGTGTTCTCCCGGAGTTCGAATAAGGGCTTATTCCTTTCCTGTTTGCAGGAAAAGCAGAACAGGGTAATCAGTAAGAGGAGATATCGGAGGGGGGCCATCATGTAGTGCTACTAAGTTAATGCTTGTATGGAATCTGTTTAAAATAAAATAAGGCTATTTTTTAGGATAGCCTTATTTTATCAAGAGAAGTATTTAGAAAGTCTAGTATCCCGTATTCTGTTTGAGGTTAGGATTTGCTGCCAAAGATGCGGTCGGTAGGGGGTACAGCAGGTATTTGGCGGTAGATGCGGGCTTGTATTCCCAGGCATTTAAAAATACGCCAAAGCGGATGAGGTCGGTCCTCCTGATATCTTCCCAGTACAGCTCGCGTCCTCTTTCAGCCAGCAGGGTCTTGGGATCATACACATTCGCCGGGTTCACTAGGGTCATGGTAACCAAAGGAACTGCGCCCCTGTGTGACCGAAGGTCATTTACCATGACCAGGGCCCCTGCATTATCGGGAGCGGCGGCGCGCATTTTTGCTTCGGCGACCATCAATACCACTTCAGGATATCGGAAGAGCATCATCCAGTTGCCTCCGGTGGTATAAGATTTGGTGCCCAGTGAGTAATCCGGGGGATATTTTGCGACGCGGATACCTTTTAATTCGAGGTCATTGCCATTCTCTTTCAGGTTGGCTACGATATTCGGATCGAATACCAGGTTATTCGGAGGCGTTTTTCTGTCCACTATTTTCGCGCCATTCTCATTATACTGCTGCCCGATCAGGAAGCCCGGACGAAGACCGGATTTATCGGTAGATCCTGCGTAATAACGGCCTCCGATCCTCTTGTCGATCAGGGTATCATTCGGGCCGCGTGCGGTCGGCGCCCCGTTGGTCTGGAACATGTCATAGGTGCTGGCGACCGTTGAGAAGCCGTTCCATCCGGAAGCGGGGTTCAGCGGGGTGTACATATTGTAATGCAGGGTGGCAAACCAGCGGTTGCTTATATTCGTGTTATTCGTGGAAACGCCGGATACGTTGGGACAGGCGAAGATCGCTTCCGGTGAAATGGAATTGTTCGGGTTGAAATTGTCGAAATAATTGGTGCTGTAAGAGTAGGTTGCGCCGGTGATGATCTCATTTCCCAGCGTAATCACCTTTTGCATATCCGCATCGGGCCAGGTGGGATGTTCACGGTTGATAAAAGCTCCGTGGTTCAAATACACGCGCATTAATAAGACCTTGGCGGCATCTTTGCTGGCGATGCTCCTGTTGGCGGTGACTGCAGGGAGATCCGGAAGGGCTGCGTTCAATTCGCTAATGATGAATTGTACGGCGCTGTCTCCCCTGTAAACGGCGGGAGCATTCAGCAGGTTGTCACCAGGGGGGCGGAAAGGATACTGACCCCAAAGATCGAAAAGCTGGTATAAGGACAGGGCCCGGAGGAATCTTGCCTGGGCGATCTGGGTGGCATTGGGTTTAAAGGTCAATACGTTGGTGGCGTCGAACTGGATCTTATTAAGGGCGTTGAACATATTGAGGAAGATATCGACCCCATCTACTGTCCAGTTATGCTGTTTCAGGGCGCGCCATTTTCCATTATCATCCCAGTCGCTGCTACGGGTGGGGACCACACACTCATCGCTGGATACTTCTTCGAGGGCGAAGATATTTCCGAGGTCGGAATATGGATTGCCTACATCGTTATAGGCGCTTTGTAAGAAGAGGGCGGCGTTGAATGAGTTGGCAGCCTCGGTCTTGGTAAGCGTATTGTTCAGATTCTGGTCGAGCTTCGTACAAGCCGTCAAGGCACTTATCACCAGGAAGACGGCCGTTATCTTTGAAAAATTATACCTGTTCATAATTTCAATTTTATAAAATTTTATAAACCAAGATTTACACCAACCGTAATGATCCTGGGGGTGGGATATGGCAAATATTCCATGCTCCTTGACGGATAGGAGTTGCTGTTCACATCAATGTTCACTTCAGGGTCAAATCCTTTGAATTTAGTGATCACGAATAAATTGGTGCCGCTAACGAAGAGCCTCATGTTCTTGATATATTTCCCAAGATCTCCCACTGCGTAGGTAACGGTAGCATTCCTCAGCTTGACATAATTGCCGCTTTCGAGATACCTGGAAGAGGCAATGGCCCCATCGGAGATGGATTCGCCCGTTCCGAAATTGGAAGCCGCCACATTCTGACCCTTAGCGAAAGGATTGATATTCGTGACCGTATTCAGGGTATTGTTATAGATCATGTTTCCGAAGGAACCGCCGAAGTTCAATCCAAGAGACCATTTCTTGTACTTCAGGGTGGTGCTGAGACCGGCGATCGTGGTGGGATTGGGATCTCCGGCAAAACTTGCGGTATCGGCAACCTTTTGTTGACCCGTCTGGTCGAAGCCAGAGAATTTTTTCAGATAGAACTCATCCACGGGCTGATTGTTGGCGATGAGCTGGGCCAGTACGCCGGATACGCCGTTACCACTGACCTTACCCGTCGGAATGGGCGCCTGGGTGAAATTGGTCAGCTTATTCTTATTATAAGCGATGTTAAATCCAAAGTCCCAGGTAAAGTCCCTGTGAGAAAGGATCGTAGCTCCAATGGAGAATTCAACGCCTTTATTGATCAGGTTAGCCGGCAGGTTGATGAAATAGATCGAAGCGGGAGCGGGCTGGATCGCCGTGCTTTGGAAAAGCAGGTTGGTGGTGTTCTTATGATACCAGTCGAAGGATCCATTGATCTTGCCTTTCATGAGCGAATAATCAAAACCAATGTTAATGCCGGTGGTCTTTTCCCATTTAAGATCGGGGTTGGCAACGTTGGTCTGACCGGCTGCATTAAATGCAGAGGAAGAGAACTGCTCCAGGGAAGCCCCGGAAGGGAACTCCTGGTTGCCCGTGATACCCCAGGAACCGCGCAGGCCGAGGTTAGTGAAGATGTCGCTGTTTTTCAGGAACTCTTCATTGCTGATGGCCCATTTGGCGCCCACCGAGGGGAAGTAGCCGTATTTGTTATTCGCACCGAATTTGTTCGAACCATCCGCCCGCACGGTGGCGGTCAGATAATATTTATCGGCCAGGTTGAAATTGACCCTACCGAAATAGGATTGGATCTCCGCCCTTGGGTCGATGCTGGGAGAATACGGAAGCTGCTGGGCGGCATTCTGCAAGAAATTGGTATAGGGGATCTTCGATACCGTAGCCTGATCCAGGTTGGTATTGAAGCCCGTGCCCGCCAGGGTTCCATTTTGAAAATCCGTCTTCCAGTATTCGTAACCGGCTACAGCTTCAAACTTCAGTATGCTGGCGAAATTCGTATTATAGGTAAGAGTATGGGTGAAGGTCTGGGATGTCAGCGTTGCCGATGAAATGGCGCCAAAGCCCGTTCCCGATACACCCTGGACACCGCCTAACCAGCCATCGATATTCGATTTGCGGGTACCGGATCCATGATTGATCGCATATAAGAAGCGATAATTCAGACCATCCACGATCTTGACCGTGGCAGCCATATTGGCCAGGAATACATTGACATCCGCTACATCGCTGAACGCTGAAATAGCAGCCATGGGGTTTGGAACACCAAAGTTGTCGGCGGTGGAATTGGAATAAAGGCCGTCCCTTGTTTTAAACGCCTTGGTAGGGTTCCAGTTAAGGGCCCATGAAAGTACGTTGCCACCGGCGCCCGTGGTATTGCTGATCAGTCCCATGTTCTCCGTCGTATGACCTGCGATCACGTCGAAATCGAGGGTGATGCGTTTGTCAATAAAACTATAGGTCCCGCCAAAATTGCCGAGGTATTTATCCAGCGACGTTTTTTTCAGGAAGCCTGCTGTCCTGGAGCCCAGGAAGGAGACGCGGAACTTGCCGGTCTCGTTGCCGCCGCTCAGGGCGAGGCTATAACTCTGGATGAGGGAATGCTGGGTGATCTCTTTCAAGGCGTTTACGGAAGAACCTGAATCCTGTGAAAGGCTATTCGCTTTTGATTTGGCCCTGAACTCATCGGCCGACAGGATATTGTATTTTTTCATGTAACCAGCATTGACGCCGAGGCGGGTTCCAAATTCCATTTTGGTGGCGCCGGAAGTGCCTTTTTTCGTGGTGATCACGATGATGCCGTTCGCGCCGCGCGATCCATAGATAGCCGTTGCGGAAGCATCTTTCAGTACGTCGATCTGTTGAATGTCATTCGGGTTGATATACAGCAGTGGGTTCGATTCGGGGGTTGGTCCGAATCCCAGGCCTGCTTTTCCCAGGTCCAGGGTAGGCCTGGCCGTTCTTCCATCCAGGGGCACCCCATCCACTACATATAATGGATTGTTGGCGACTCGGATAGAGTTGTTACCCCTGATCTTGATCGTGGTAGCCGATCCGGGTTGACCGCTGTTGCTGGTAATTTCCAGACCGGAGACTTTACCTTGTAATAGTTGGTCCGGTGAGGTGATGACCCCCTGGTTGAAGTCTTTTTCTTTCACAGAGACGACAGACCCAGTAGCATCCTTTTTACGGACCGTACCATAGCCGATCACGACTATTTCATTCAGAGAAGTACTTGAACCCACAAGCGTAGCATCCAGGGTAGTCGCGTCCCCGATGGTCAATTCCTGTGAGGCAAATCCGACAGAACTCACAACGAGGGTCGTTGCCGTTGGCGGTACGGAGATACGATAGGTTCCGTCTGCGCTGGTGGTGGACCCGCCTTTCGTACCTTTTACAGCTACGGTCGCACCCTGGACAGGCGCCCCCTTGTCGTCTGAGATCTTACCAGTAATTGTTTTGTTTTGAGCGAAAATTGAGTGTGTGAAAAATACACAAATGAGGAGAAGCCAAGCCGTTTTGGCTAGCAGTCGTTGAATGGTCATAAAGCAAAAGTTTAGCAATTAAGGAACTAAGTTAAAATAATTAAACTAACCTTAACAAATTTTTTATCCTCGTCCCGGATTTTATGTGCGTAACCTATTGAGGACAACCGTCTACCGGGGCCTGCTGCATGGAAATAAATTAAAAGTGGGTGGGTCCGGGGGGCCAGTTGTCGGAGAGGATCCAGGATCTTAAGCGTTCCGGGGAATAATAAGAAGGGACTTCCTCTTCCGCCACGACCCAGTCGGAACCCTGTTCCAACTGGTAGTTTTGTCCTTTCAGCGATGTCCATTGATTAAGACGGGACTCATAATCCGCCTTGGTGAGGGTGAAAACACTGAATTTTGCCTCCGGGAGCTGCCCCATGACCGCCTCCATGATCTTTTTGACCGTAGTGGCGGTGGTGAGGATATCGTCGATGATCAGGATGTGCGGGGGGGTGGGGAGGGCGGCATGGGAAGTTGCGGGCCGGTCGGAAGGGGTGGGTTCACCTGGCAGGATGGGCTCCTGTATATAATAGTAGAGATCCCGGAGCTCGGCTTCCCGTTGATCCCTGGAAAGACCCTTGATCTCGCGGGTGAGCCGGGATTTCCGGAGCAGTCCCGGGCGGTAGTGGCATTGAAAGCGTTCGGCCAACGCCCTTCCCAGCGAGTCGAGGGCCCCGGGTCTGTCCAAAGCCGCCTTTTCATGATGATGCAGGGCCCGGATAATGGTCATGCCGGGAAGTAAGACCCCCTGCAGCATTTCCAGGGAGCAGTCGATCCAGCCGTCGAGATCGGGCTTCAGGCCCCGTTTGAACTTCAAAAGACTATGGGAATGGGTATCCTTCCCTGCCGATACGGGCAGGTAATTACATAAGTAATAATGCGGGATGAGCCCATTGCTCGTTACGATATCTGTCTGCTGAAGGCCCATGATCCTGTAGTTTGTCCGGAGCCTTATAAAGGTAGAAAGGAAAACTTGCCTAAATTGCCTTTTCTATGGACTCGAACAAAATGGAAAAGGCTTTTGCCTTCATGGACGCTTACAACCAGCGCGATCCGAATACAATCGATTGGGGAGGGGTCACTTATCCTGCAGAATATTTTTATTCCCTGCGATTATACGAATGGGTGAAGGAATTGCAACCGGATGCAAGCGAAGTTTTATTACTGGCTTCCCGCTGCCAGCATATCGGCCGTTGGGAAATTCCCCGTTCGCAGTACCCGTCAGGCAAGGCCGGTTATTATAACTGGCGCACGGATCTTGCAAAATTCCATGCTTCGAAGGCGGAGGGGTTGCTGGCGGAAGCCGGATATGATCCGGAAACGGGAAAGGCTGTACGCACCATCCTTTTAAAGGAGCATTTGAAGACCAATCCTGATATGCAGGTGATGGAAAATGCGCTTTGTCTTGTATTCCTTCAATTCCAGTATGAAGATTTTTTAAAAAAACAGGAAGAAGAAAAAATGATCCGCATTTTGAAAAAATCCTGGACGAAAATGACGGAACCAGGAAGAAATGCTGCGCTGGGACTGTCTTTCAGCGAAAAGGGGGCGGAGTTGATCGGGAAGGCAATCAATGTGTGAACACTGTTAATTAAAATAAATCTTCTTCCCGGGACAATTCCTCACAATTATTTAATAATCATTCGCGTTAGTAGAATGGTTTTTCATAGGATATTGGATTTTAAAACGGGGCTGAATTTCTATTCTGGCCCTTTGTTTTTTTTAGACCCTCCCTTTTTTCATACCCGTTGCTATATTCCGGAGAATTCGTATGAATTTTGAATGAACCGACATTGCTCATTGTGGATATTTACAGTTGCACAATGGACATGGCATTGGTAATGTTAGAATTTAGCCTTTTCCACGCCGGATATCTTTGAGGCAACGGAAATCAACCCAATTAGAATAGACGTCGTTTAAGTCTTTATTGTTTTTAGAGGCGAAGCACAAAACTCTAACCCGATATTCACCCTTTTCCGATTTGAAAGAGCCTCCTAAAGAAAACTCGTCTTTCTTTATGTGATCAAATGCCAATGTGTCTGTGCGACCCTCGCTGGGTAAATTATCGATATTGCCGTATAACCGGATGTTTTTATAGCCGTCCTTTTCTTTTTTCTGGACCTGGATGGATATGTATCCCGTACCCATACTGTCATTTAAAACCCCCCAATCTAAATATTTCGGCATTAAGACAGGGCTTTTAGATCTCGATTGAATTTCCAGGGCCAATGCCAAATCTTCGAACTTACTGACATGGGTGTTTTTCATAGTCAGCCTAACTAATAAGGAGTCGGCTGGGAACGAGTATGCTTTTTTCGTAGTTGCGGTCAATATGACCGCCATTAACAATAACATGACTTTAATTTTCATAGTAATTTTGTTTATTAGGGGCTGAATTTCTATTCTGGCCCTTTGTTTTTTTTAGACCCTCCCTTTTTTCATACCCGTTGCTATATTCCGGGAATTCTTTATTCTTTTCAATAAAAAGTACGTTACTGATCGATGGAGGCAGTCAGAATATCCAGGATTTCAGTTGGTCTTCGATTCTGTCGTGCTTATTTGTAATATTTTATAAGTGACTTTCTTAAAAAATGGTCGAGCTCCTTGCTTGAATACATTCTGATACATCCTGCCATTATTCTTTTATTGTGAGTATTTTCACGATCCTGCCCTTTCAGAGTAGTAGGCAATGAATCAACAATTCTTTTTGTGTAGGTATTTATTGCATCTAAAAAGTCAAAACTACACTCTATAGACTCCATAAGTACATATACCGAAGGATCTTTAGCACCGAGGCTGTCTTTAGGGAATCCATTAACAATGCAGTCGCAAAGCGAAATTTGTTTTAGCACTAAAAGGGTATCCGGGTGATATCCTTCTGCTTTCCCTAAATTTTTAGTCGCAGTTTGAGAATAGCTGTTAAAACAATAGAATGTCACGAGAACAAGAATTCCTTTTTTCATATATATTATTTTAGTTTCCAAACTGCAACGCGTTTAACACCTGATTCCAAATAACAACCTTCAGAAGGCGTGTAAGAAAATAAAGCAGCAGGAGAATAAATCTATACAATAAATATTTTTAAAATTAAGTATAAATACGAATCGTTTTTGTGGTTTTTACGTCCTTATTTATTCTAAGTTTGGGCATGCAAACACCATCGATCGCGGACTGGGAAGAAAAATTTACGGATTACCTGAGATCGCATGCAGACCTGGAAGACGGATCGCATGATCTTGGCCATTTTCAACGGGTATGGAAGACTGCGCAATTGATCGACCGGGAAGATGGTCTCGGAGCCGACCTGCTGATCTTACTCGCGGCCGCTTATTTTCATGACCTGGTAGCGCTGCCAAAAAATCACCCGGAAAGAAGCCGGTCGTCCCTGCTGAGCGCGGATAAGACGGCCGAACTCTTAGTAAATACTTTTACGGATTTTCCTGCTGAAAAGATCGAAGGCGTCCGTCATGTCATTCATGCGCATAGCTTCTCCGCCAATATACCCACGCGTACCGTGGAGGCAAGGATCCTCCAGGATGCCGACCGACTGGAAGCCCTCGGCGCTATCGGCCTGGCCAGGGTCTTTTATACCTGCGGGCAACTCAGCCAGCAATTGTTCGATCCCGTGGATCCCCTTGCCGACCATCGCGTCCCCAATGACCAGGTATTTGCCCTCGACCATTTCTCGATTAAATTATTAAAGTTGCCAGACCTGATGAATACAAAGGCGGGCCGACGGCTGGCGGATGAAAATGCCGATTATCTCCGGGGCTTCCTGCAAAAGATCCGGGGGGAGATCTTAGGAATTTGAGATTTTGGGATTTCGGGATTTAGTGAGTGGTGAGTAGTGAGTGGTGAATCGTGCGTTAATAGCTCAAGCCGGAGCCGAATTTATACAGCGGATCTTTTGAATCATAAGGCAGGTCCTCTTTCTGAGCTCGCACCGCAACCATGGAAGAAGGCATCTCAAAAGGCAGATGGCCTCCCGGCTTGACCTTACCAAAGATCACATCCAGCACCGCGGCATCGCTGGCGCCAAAATCAGCCAAAAGGGCCCTGGCTTTCGCATTGATCTCCGGGATCACGGCCGGCCGGTCGAGGTAGATATCTACGATCGTGGGCACCTTCGTCATCCATTGCAGGATACTGTCTTTTTCTTTTCCCTTAAAGTCGAGATCTCCGTGATGGAACATTTTTGCCAGCGGGATCTCCGTGTTGACAGGGACCCAGGGGGTGTTCAGCCGTATGATCGCAAGATCCGCCTCTTCGGGCTTTTGGACAACCGTGCCATAAAGGGAGGCAACGGCTGAATCGATATGCTGCACATAGATCTTCCATTTTCCCATCGCCAACGGCAGCGTTGCCTTATCATTTTTCAATAGGGTGATCGCCCTGCGCTGGGAAGCCTCTGCGGCCTTACGGAAGGCCTCATTGCCTACGATCTGTGTGGCCGCCGCCGCATCGATGAAGGGATTGTCAAAGAGACCCAATTGGAATTTCTGCCTTAGTAAACGTCTTACCGAGCTATCGATCCTTTGCGATGTCAGTTGTCCTTCTTTTACTAATTCGACCACCAGCCCGGGAATGCTTTCGCCACCGAATTGATCCACCCCGGCGTCGAGGATCTTTTTCACTCTTTCTTTAGCCGATAGATGCTCCACTCCCCATGCACGGGCGGGCCATACGACATCTCCTAAATGAGCATCCGTCACCAATCCCCAGTCCGTACATACGACCCCGTCATAGTGATATTTGTTCCGCAAGAGGCCGGTGATGATCGCCTTGTTATAAGAAAAGCCCACGTCTTCGGGGGTTTGCCCCATGGGGACCCCATAATAAGGCATGATGGCGGCAGGATGTACTTTAAAAGCGGCTTCGAAAGGCTGGAGATGGTAGTTGAAATTCCCTCCGGGATAGACCTGTCCTTTTTGAAAAGGGAAATGAGGGTCCAGTCCTTCTTTTTGCGGACCTCCGCCGGGAAAATGTTTTGTCATACAGGCTACGCTGTTGCTATCCAGGGTATTCCCCTGGAAGCCGAGGATATAGGCCCGGGCCATCCTGGACGTTAGCGTTGCATCTTCTCCAAAAGTGCCGGATATGCGGGGCCAGCGCGGCTCGGTAGACAGATCGATCTGGGGATGCAAGGCTTCGCGTATACCGACGGCCAGGTATTCCCGCCGGGCGATATCGGCGAATTCCTTTGTGAGCTGATCGTCCCCGATAGCGGCAAGGCCAATGGGTTCGCACCATTGTGAAAAGGTGGCGGCCTTCATGGCAAAAATACTGCTGCTGAAATGATTGCGCGGATCGGAGGCCACGGTAATGGGAATGCCCAGCCGGGTAGAGTCTTCCGCAAATTTCTGGATATTGTTATACCAGGCGGCGAGGGCGGGGATCCCAGGGACGGCCCAGAGATTAAAATGGTTCATCTTTTTGTCCCGGACCTGGTCGTCGGCGATGGGTACGAAAGCAAAGAGACCGGGCTTGACAGGCTGGCGCCCGAGGGCTCCGTCATCATTTATCCTTGCGCCATTGATGAAGAGCATACCTGCCTTCTCTTCCAGCGTCATTTGCCCGAGGAGATCGTCGATCCTTGCCTCGACAGGCTGACGGCTATCTTCATAGATATCCAGCTTACCGTTCTTGTTCAGATCGCGGTAGTCCCAGTCCTCTCCGTTTTTGATCAGGGTAGAATTTTTATAGTCCTCTTTTGAAAGATTGTGGCGCGGGGTGTGATTGCAGGCAACGATAAAAACAGCAGCCAATAAAAGAATACCCGAGGTCCGGTAAGGTCGTTTGGCAAGCGTATACATGGATCGTTAGTTTTGAATGGTACCTAAATGTAGGGGTTTTTTCAAAATGTTAGGTTGACGCAATGATTTTTTTTCTTTCTCCGGGGGTAAAAAATCAGGGTTTTCTCTGTTACTTTACTTATTATGGTGGAGTCTGATGACGACCTGTTGCAATGGATCCAAAAAGGAGGCAATGATTTCCTGCCGCATATCTCGCTGGATTGCGTAGTTTTTGGATTTCATGCCAACCAGTTGAAAATATTATTGCTCAAAATGAAGCACCTGGACCAGTTGGCCCTGCCGGGCGGATTTTTGCTGCCGCAGGAGACCCTGGAAGCGGCGGCGACCCGGACCCTTCGGGAACGCACGGGATTGAATGATATTTTTTTAGAGCAGTTCCATGTCTTCAGCGACCCGGGCCGGAGCGAAGGAGCGGAAAGGAGTGAAGGATTCAAAAAAGCCGGGATCCATCCGGAAAAAGCCGCCTGGTTTGCCCAACGATTTATCAGCGTGGGTTTTTATGCGCTGGTGGATTTCACGCTTGTCAATCCCAAGCCCGACGCTATCTCAGATTCCTGCGGATGGTATAACCCCGACAAGGCGGTGAACCTGATCCTCGATCATGACCTGATCTTCCAGACGGGTCTTAAGACCCTCCGGGCACAATTAAATTATCAGCCGGTGGGGTATAATCTTTTACCAAAGAAGTTTACGATGCCTGAATTGCAAAAACTCTATGAGACCATCCTGGGTAAGGAGCTGGACCGGAGGAATTTTCAGCGAAAGATCTTTTCTTACGGCATCCTGCGCAGTCTCGATGAAAAGCGGACGGGTGTCGCTCATAAAGCGCCCTACCTTTATAGCTTCGACCTCCGGAAATATCAGAAAGCCCTCAAGCTGGGATTGGAGGGAGGATGGTAACGATCATCATCGACAGCATCGGCTGGATCGGATCCGTCATGGTGGTGTTGGCTTATGCGCTGAATATCGCCAAAAAGATGGCGTCGGACTCGCTTACATACTACCTTCTCAATATTTTGGGCAGTGCCTGCCTGATCGTAAATACCTATTATCACCATGCGATCCCCTCGGCGGTGGTGAATGTGATCTGGGTGCTCATCGCCCTGGCCGCGCTGCTGAAAAAAAGGGAACAAAAAGAGGGGTAACCGGAAGAAGTCCCGGTCTGGGAAAAAAGCGGCAAAAAGACCCGGATCCGGACGGGGAAAAGAGCAGGAAAATCAAATTAGTCCGGAATTTGCCGGGCTGCCAGCAAACCTTTTTCAGGAAAGCCTCGTATCCTATATGAAACCTCTTAAACAGGGATTCGGGTTGCCCAAAATGGGGTATCTTCATACTGAAATTGCTGTAAATTTTTAATCGCCATGCCGGATAACCTGAGGATATCCCTATTGATCATTTTTTGTGGGGTTGCTTTCTCCCCTGCAATGGCGCAAACACAGGCCTGCCCTGTGAACAGCAACTTCTCTTCGGGCGATCTCACCCATTGGTATGCCTACACCGGTAATAACAAAAACGGTAACGGGATCAATGCCCGGATCGTGACCTACGATTCCACCAGCCCTCCCCCGACGGGAACGATCGGAGCCACCCAGGTCCAGGAATATAATCTACCCTCTGTCACGGGCATCCAGATCCTCACCCAGGCGGGCGTCGATCCATTTGGAGGATTTTCCACCGTTCCCACTATCAACGGATATAAATACAATTATTCGATGTTATTGGGAAGCACCGCCGTATCCAGGGGCGGGGGCGGAGGAGGGGGCAACCAGGGAGGGTATGTCCGGGGAGTCAGCTATGAGATCGATGTACCTTTGAGTGCCACGGTGCAGCCCTATACCATGACCTATGCCTATGCGATGGTATTGGAGAACGGGGCGCATAATTCCAATCAGCAGCCATTGGCTTCGGCGACTCTCTCGACCCATGACAGCGTGATCACCTGCGCCTCTCCCAGCTATTATCTTCCAACGCTCAACAATGCGGATGGCGGGGGTAGAGGAGCGACGCTGGATGTCGCAGCGGCGCAGGCGCAGGGATTTTCCCTCAGCAGTCAGGTGTCCCCCAACTCGAATCCCGGTAACCCCGCGGGGGGCAACCTGCAGGATGTATGGACAAAAGGCTGGACGGAAGTAACCTTTGACCTCTCGCCTTACCGGGGACAAAAAGTGACGCTGACCTTCGAAGCGGATAATTGTATGCCGGGCGGACACTTCTCCTATATTTATATCGCCGTCCGGAACACCTGTGCCGGCCTGGATATCAGCGGGGACCTCATCGCCTGTACCAATAGCAACATGATCTATTCGATCCCTGCGTTGGCGGGCGCCACCTATGAGTGGACCGTGCCTTCGGACTGGACTGTGGTATCCGGTGCGCAAAGCAGCATCCTTACCGTAACGCCCGGCGTCAATGCCGGGAAGATCACGGCCCATGAAATAAACGGCTGCGCCGATCTCCGGGACACCATCGACGTTACGACCCGGCTGCCTACGATCGCAGGAGCCGTGAGCAGCGATCATATCGTTTGCGCCGGTACGAATAGTACGCCCCTGACGCTGGGCGGTTACCGCGGAGACATCCTGGGCTGGGTTGCTTCCGGGGATGGCAGCAACTGGCGGCCGGTGCCGAACGGAACGCCCCTGTATACGGCGACAGACCTGAATACAACGACGATCTACCGCGCCGTCCTGCAGAACGGTCCTACCTGCAGGATCGATACGAGTACGGCTGCCACCGTTGTCGTAGACCCCAAAAGCGTGGGCGGGGACATCAGCCCTGCGAACAGGGATATCTGCGAGGGGCAGAACCAGGGAGCGCCTCTAACGTTGAACAATAGTGTAGGAGCGGTCCAGAGCTGGCAATCGACCCAGGATGGGGTCAACTGGACGGATATCAATCCCCTGGTCACGGGCCCGGTGTATAGCATCAGCGGGGTTAGCGACCCTACGAAATTCCGGGCCATTGTCAAGAGCGGGGTATGTCCGGCCGACATCAGCGCTACGGCCGTCGTGAATATTATCCATGTGCCTTTCCCCCAGGCCGTCATCCATCCTTCCGACACGACCATCTGTTATAATACCCCGGCGCAGTTGTTTGCCCGGATCGATATTGGCACCCGCTATAACTGGGCAACCCCCGGCGCGTTGACGGCCCTCGGGAATGGGCCTGTTCCTTCCACGCCCTATTCCATCAGTGCGGAAGTGACCCTCAAGAGAACGCTTGACTATCTACTGACGGTGGAAAATGCCGGTTGCCCTAACCTGCTGACAGATACCTTTCATGTCGCGGTGCTGCCGGAAGTGGTTGTGGATGCGGGAAGGGATACGATGGTGGTGATCAATCAGCCTTTACAGCTGCATTCCAGTGCGAGCGATACGGCGGTGGATGACCGGTACGAATGGACGCCTGTTATCGGCCTGAATAATGCATTCATACCGGATCCCGTAGCGGTACTGGGAGCCGACACCGACTCCATTCGTTATACCCTGAAAGTGACGACTGCCGCGAGTTGTTATGGTACTGCGGCCATCCTCGTGCGCGTGTTCAAGACGGGGCCTTCTATTTTTGTTCCCAATGCCTTTACCCCGGGAAAAGGCATCAATGGTATTTTCCGCCCGATCGCACCGGGGGTCGCTTCCCTTTCCTTCTTCAAGGTGTTCAATCGCTGGGGGCAATTGGTGTATAGCACCAACCGGCTCGGACAGGGATGGGATGGTATTACCAACGGCAAGGCGCAGCCTAACGGTAGTTTTGTATGGACGGTGCAGGGAAAGGATTACAACGGAAAGATCATTGCCAAACAGGGGACGATGATCCTGATACGCTAGTTTGCCCCTCCTGCGAGCTAAGCCATTATTTTTGTACTCACTATCTTCTTTTTCGCTGCCGACTTGTTCAGATACGCATTGGTGTCGTGATGAATGGCGCCCTGGGGAAGCCACTGGTACCAGATGCCGAGATCTCTTTTTATCAGGTCGGAATAGAAGGAAGGCAGGATCGTGGACTCTCCTTCGAAGTAATCCCTGAACCCCCGGTCGTTGATCAATTGTTCCCTTACCTGGCGGAAGAAGCGGATGCGGCCATAACCTTCCGAAGAAATGGCCCGCATGAAATTCATCCATCGGGAGGTGAAATTAGGAGTGGACTTCAGCCGCCGGTAGATCGCCTGTTTGGAAAAAGAATATTCGGTGAGACCGATCACCTTATCGTAAAAGTCCACCCATTCGTAATTCTGGGGTTTGACGTTCATGGCCAGGTGATTGTTGAGGAAGTGGAAAGGAAAGGGGAGTACCCGGCCGGCCTGCTGGTATTGCAGGTTGAGCGGGGCGGCTTCGCCGAAGGCGGTGAGCAGGGAATATCCCGGAAAAGCGCTGGGGGAACGATCGATGAACCGTTTGGTCAGTTCGAAAGGCTCATCACCCGCATCGCTGTCCAGTCCCAGTACAAAATTTGTTTGCACATAGGGGATATACTTAAAGATCATATTGACATGCTCCGACACCTGGTCTACCTTGTCTGTTCCCGTCACATGGCCCGTACGGGATTTATTTCCCAGTTCGTACCAGGTCTCTACGCCGGGCAGCAGGGCGGTGAAGCCATTCTCGTTGAGCACCTTCAGGTGTTTTTCCGTCAGGATGGAGAGGCTGCTCTCCGCCAGGAAGCGAAAACTCTTGAGCGGGGCCGCCGATGAGATGGCATTCATGTTCTCTTCGAACTTCACCCCGAAGTTAGGATCGTGCCATGCGATCATGGGCTTTTTGAATTTCGTCAGGAGGAACCGAAGGTCCTCTTGCATGCTTTGGAAATCCAGGGACTGGTATGGCACCGTCGAGTCGATGCAGAAAGGGCAGGTATAGGGACAGCCCATGCTGCCGATCATGGGGACCATTTTCAGCAGCGGCGCTTTTTTCAGGGTGGCTTCTATGAATTTCCAGCGTTCTTTCACACCGGGAAGCTGGGATGGCTGTTTGCCGGATGCCAGGTACTTGCCAATGGGACGTTGGGGAGTGCAATTGCCGAGCACTTCCGCGATGGTGGATTGATTGGCGAAGCCCAGCACATAGTCAAAATATTGAATGGCATCGTCGGGGTAACAGCGGGCGTGCGGACCGCCGAGGACGGTGACGGCTCCCTGGCTGCGAAAGAAATTGCTGAGTGAATAAGCAAGCAAGGCGGCCTGTGTAAAGGAACTAAAGAATACAACGTCTACTCCTTTGGGTAATTCGCGGCTTAGATCTTCGCGGCCGGTGTAACAGACCAGGGTTACTTCGTGGCCTTCGTTTTCGCACCAGGTGGCTACTACCTGGGGCATGATGCTGGCAAGATTGGCGTGCATGATCTTACCCCATAAGGTATGCGTAGGCCCTTTGCAGACGAGGTCTATCACGCCTATTTTTAATTTTTTCATATAAGAAAATACAGGATTTTAATCCGTAGAGAGCCGGGTCCGGTAACCCGGGTTATAGAATGATTGAATGAGTATGACCATTGTTATCTGAGCGTTGAATGGGAGAAATTTGCAGATCATACCAGGCAGAGATCAGACCAAACAGATGGGCATGCAGTGCCTTTTAAAGGTAGGCTTATTCGACCGGGAAATCTAATTTCTTTTTGACAGGAACTGTTAATATCAGGCTTCGTTAATTGGCTTTTGCTGCCTGGTGCAGATGTCGTTGCAATCCTTTTTCCAGGCTGACAGCCTTCGGCATGAGTACCTGTTCCTCCATTTGAGCATGTACGTGCAGGTCTTGTTCGAAAGCCTCCAGTTGGGAGAGCAGGATGCGATAGAGGGATTCATTGGTAGAGGGGGGATTGTAGAGGCGGATCGTCTCACGGATGTCTTTCAATTCGTCCTCCGTATCATGGTGATCGGAGAGGAAACGGGCGATGGAATATTCCTGGTGCGCCAGGATAAAGGACGAAAGATCGGCCGGCGTGGCGGTGGCGTTGCGGAGGAGCACGATATAAGGAAGGAGCTTCTCCTCTTCTTCGTTGATATGGGTCGTGAGGTCCAGGCAATATTCACGGAAGAAATTCTGTAAGGCGGCCAGGATCGGGTGATTGGCGGTATAGAGCCCGGACAGCAGGAGGATACTTTGTTCTATTTCCGGCAGTTTCTTTTGCAGGTAGAAGGCATGGGTACGCTGGATATAATCCACTACCAGCTCGATATCGAAGGATTCGAACTCTGCTGCGTTGAACAGCTTTTCTTCGAAGGAGCGGAGCAGGGACGCGACAAACTCCTTGTTCATTTCCTGTAAAGAAGCGGGCATGGAATGAAAGCGGCCGATCTCGGTCAAGGGGTCAATGGTATAACGTTGCATTACCTGCGTAAATAGATAACTGTTATCGGGCATGGCAGTTCTATTGTTTGTTTTATAGGGTACAAATTTATTATAAATCCTCCAAACTATGGATATCTAATTTATTGTATGGAAAAGGACAGGCCGCGAGAAATAGTCAGAGGAGTAGTCAGAGGAGTAGGAGGATCAAGAGAGCTGGGGAGCATCAAGAGGGTAGGAGGATAGAGGGGAACCCGGGGGTGAAGGTGAAAACAGGGGGATGGGTGTAACCGGGATGGTAAAGGCAGAAGTAGTCAGGGGTTGCATCCGATCGAATGAAAGAATGAAACGGGTACCCCTGCCCTCTTCTGACTTTACAACGACTGTGGCGTGATCCGACTTTAAGGTTTCCAGCGTTGTAGACAAGCCCAGGCCCATTCCGCCAGGCTTATTGGTGAAATAGGGATTAAATATCTTCTCCAGATTGTTTTTGCTGATGCCGGCGCCGTTGTCTCCGATCTCGATGATACATTTGTCATTCATGCATTTGGTGACCAGTTTCAATTGCCCTTCTTGGGAAGGCATGGCATCAATGGCATTGATGATGATATTTGTTAAAGCGATCTTTATTTTCTGCTTATTGACCGAAACCCTGCAATCCAGGGTAGTGTATTCTTTCAGGACTGAGATATTCTTGAGGCTGAGCCGGTCCAGGGTCGAGGACAATACTTCTTCGAGCATTTCGTGGATACAATGGGTTTCCGGCTGCCTTTCCGTGGTCCGGAAGGAGGTCAGCAGATCGGAGACCAGGGCATTGATCCTTTCGGAAGCCCGTATAATCATGTCCAGGTATAGTTTCTGCTCGTGATCCAAATTGCCGGCATGGAGCATTTCCACCGCCAGGTTGATATTCGTCAAGGGATTCCGGACCTCGTGGGCCAGGGCGGAAGCAAATTCGGCCGGTTGTTGTACGAGTATGGCGGGACTTAAGAGTTTAAACGGTTTTGAG
>Ga0307516_10000526_pt1 | contig 51224 bp, 68 predicted proteins | sample 19_EM_MG_FD_203310 | JGI IMG/M metagenome (GOLD analysis project Ga0307516, IMG submission 203310) | Populus trichocarpa ectomycorrhiza microbial communities from riparian zone in the Pacific Northwest, United States - 19_EM | ecosystem: Host-associated > Plants > Roots > Unclassified | place... | reverse complement strand
CCCGGCCTGGTCGTGCGTCCGTCTCGTTGTTGCGAGTCGGGTTGGGTTTCGGACTCACCAGGAGACCAAACGACACGACACGTCTTGCGCTCGTATGTACTCCAAGCAGGCCGGGCAAACGCGCCTCCAGCAACCCAGCACCAGCACCAACACCAGATGCCACCACCACCAGCGATCCAGCAGCACCGCTCAGCCACGGGCACGACGCTGACGACCTCTGTAACGGTACCGGTTCCGTCGGCGCGGATTCTCCGGCTCCTGCACGATCCGTCGCACCTGCTCTCGCTCAACCCGGACATCGCGTCGTTCTTGCCGTCGCCGTCGACGGCGGACTCGTGGGAGCTGACGAACCGGATCCCGGTGGTGTTCGGACTGTTCCGCGTCATGGCGGTCGCGGTCGCGCGGATGACGGGCACGGCCGCCGGAGTCGTCGCCGAGGTCGACGCGCGTGCCGCGGGCGTCCGCACGTGCACCAGGAGCGAGTGGAGCGTCGCCGAGGACGAGGAGACGGGCGCGTCGACCGTGGTCGAGGTCTTTGACGTCCTCCGCGCGCCCTGGGGTCTGCACTGGTTCGTGGTTTCGACCGCGGCCGAGAGCCACAAGACGCTGATGGCGCGCGCGGCCGCCGTATGGGAGACAGAGCCGGCGGACGGGCAGTGAGGCCATACGTAGCGACGAGAGAGCGAGTGAACGGGGTTACGGGGAGGACGTGCTTCGAAGCGCGATTTGCTTTCTGTCGTTTTGCTTTAAGGTCCTCTATATATAAGTATGCAACCAGCCAGTATAATGCACCGAACAACCATCGTAGTATACAACTCCCGCCGCCCCCTAGCGACCCCGTAGAAAAAAATCCTCCTCCTCCTCCTCCTCCTGCTCCTCCTCGTCGTCACTTTCCTCGCCACTGCTCTCGCCTGCTTCTCCATCGACCGGCCTCGGACGCTCCCGTCCCATCTCGAGTCTAACACTCCCGCCTTCCCGGCCTGCCGCGTGCCTCAGCGCCTCCCTGCGCTCCTTGAGCCGTCTGACGCGCGCCTCCAGTCCCTCCATCTCGTCGAACTCGTCCAGCAGCCGCTCCTGCGCCTCCTCCTCCTCTCCGTCCCGGCCTTCCTCGTCGACTGTGGGCTTCGCCGCCGCATCCGCCACCTCTCCCGCCACCGCCCCCGCCGCCCCCGCCGCCACCGGCGCCGCAGAGATGACGGCGTGCGAAGGGACCGCCACCGGCGCCGACTCGGCGACGACCTCCGCCTCGAAGCGCGCCCACTCGGCGTCGAGGTCCGGTTCCGCGGACGTGCTGGCGGCGGCGGAGCCGGCGCCGAAGAAGTCGGCCGGCAGGTTCGCGGACTTGTAGCGCTTCGAGTCCGGAGGGGACACTGCGGCCGCGTCGGAGGCGGGCAACGGGCGCTTGGAGCTTGTGCGCGTCGTCATTTGTGTGGTGGTGATGGTGGTGGTTGCCGTTCGTATGTATGTGTGTGCAAACGGGGGCGGAAACCAGGTGGAGGGTGGTTGTGTGCTTGCTTGCTTTGGCAGTAGATTGCGTGCGCAATTATATCCAGCTATTAATCCCGAATTCCCGTGTTGGGTAGCACGCGTCGTTCTTGCGTTTGATTGTTCGTTCTCGAGGGGATTGCTGCCGATCGGGAGAACAGGTGGAGACGAAAGAAAGATGCAAACAGGTTCAGGCCCCATGTATGGAGGAAAGTAAGTGAAGGGGTGGCCGTATGATGTATATTTATGTATCTATCTATACGTAGGTCATGACGAGAACAAGGAAACAAGGGGTCTAGCAAGCAAGCACGCTAACTCTAATCGCCTGCTGTGCCACCGCCACCTCACCACATGTTACGCGCCAGGGCGCGGAATGCGGCTTCACGGCAAGGCACTCGCGCATGCTGTATCACTGGAGAGAGGAAGCACGCACACGCAGGTACGTAATTTTTAGTTGTGTCGAAGAAGAAACCACTGGTGCAGTCAGAGCTCTATCGTTTGTCGACGACATCACTTGGTGGTGGCAGGAAGAAATCCAGATGAAATTGCGGCCCTCTTGCAAAAAGCGGCAGATGCAAGTCTTCAGGTGGGCACTGGGCAGGGAGAAATGCAGTTACTTTTGATGCTCCAAAGACAGAGGCTGTTTTGCTGTCACGTCGCAGAGGGCCTTTCCCGCAGAATACAATTGTTGTTGATGACAGAGATGTCAACCTTCAACGGAAAGACCACGAGGTGGCTTGGAGTTTGGCTGGCAACACCATGCAGCCTGGATGAAGTCGGCTAGGCAAGTGCAGGGCCGTATTCAGAGATTGTGTGGTCAAACTCGCATGGCCCCAGAGAACTGCCAGCGGATTCAGGTGGCTTGCGTGCAAGCAGTTTGCACTCTATGGCTCAGAGCTATGGCGAAGAGGCGAGGAAAGAGAAACCCTTAGACGGGCTAATGAGCTTCAAGTCCTTGTCAACAGCCAGGTTCGAGGGATTACAGGTTGCTTCCGGACGATCAACCAGAGCGAGCTCATGCTTGAGTCTGGTCTGAGACCTGCGATGTCGCTGCTCAAGAACTGAACCGTGCGCCTGGCATCGCTTCCAGTTGGAAATCGAGCAAGAGGGCTGGTGGGGGCTCCTAGTGAGATTGGACGTCGTCTGGCCAACTTTCCGAGTCACTCTGGGCCACGAGAGGTGACATGCATTGCAGATGCAGAGCCACCCACTGCTCAAATAATCGCACTCCGTCGGAGAGCAGCCAAGAAGGAAGCCGAGAAAGATCGGCCAGGTCTTGCACTCTGGACAGATGGATCTTGTACGGACCTGGGCGGAGTGGGTTATGCGCACGGCACTCAAAGCAAGTGTGGGCAGGAATCAAAACTCACATGGGCTTTAATCAGGAAGCATATGATGCAGAATGTGCAGCACTTGTTCGGGAAAAAATCAAAACCAAACCCCCCTCCGAGCAGATAGAACAGACAAGACAGTTTTAAAAATCTACCAGATCCACACATCCTAAGGCAAACCTTCTAACACTTGCTCTTCTCCCCCCCGGCGGATGCAAAGAATCTTCCTCCGACTTCTCCTCGGCCGGACTTCTCATGGCCGCATCACGTTCATCAACATCAATTTCAGTCCCTTGCGTGGCCCGATCGCTAAAACCATCTCCATCCTCGTCGTCTTCTATCCCTTCGCCCTCCCTTGCGTGCCCCCGCTCTGCGCTCCAGTCGCCGCACCACCCAATGTCACTATCGCGCTCAAAAATCGAATTCGTTTCTGTTTTGATCAGCGCTGGTCCAAAACAGCCGGTCGGCGGCACCTCTCGCTGGAGAGGAGAAAGGGGGTCAAGAAAGGCGGGGGAAGGGAAATTCGTACCGAAATACGTCCAGCTCCATGCCGTTGACCACTTGATCCGCCAGGTCGCGCCGACCCATCTGCCCAAACACCCTGCGAAGGGTATCGAACAGGTTGGTGCTCTGGTTGTGGATGATACGTTCGGGCTCGACGCCAGCAGCGCGTGCGTCCTCGCGCGCCTTCTCCTCGGCAACCTTATGCATGGCGAGCGCGCCGAGCAGATGCTCGGCCGCCTCCTTGAAGCAGCCGATGTTGATACAGCTGACACCGAGGTTGTAGCGGGCACGCACGAAGTTGGGGTTGATTTGGAGCGCGCGTTCGTAGGCGTTGATCGCCTCCTCGCTACGGCCAGAGTTGGCGAGCGTGGCACCGAGCCGGTTCCACAGCAAGTGCTCCGGTGACGTAGAGGTGGATGATGAGTTGAGGGCTGCCTCGAAGCAGTCGACAGCCTTGTCGTATTCCTCGTCGCCGTAGAACAAAACCCCAAGACCGACCTGGACGTCGGCGTCCATGGCTTGGCCCTCGGGCACAAGCATGGCTGCATCGATGAAGAGGCCGGTGACGCGATCGTGGAGTAATTGTCGGTCGTGAACACTCGCCGGCGGTGGGCCCGCCTTGTCGACGATGGACGGATATTTCGACCGTAGCCAGCGCTCCAGCGAAGTGTACGCTTGTGAGTCGTAACCCTCGTTGGTGTAGGACACTGCCAGACCCATCAACGCGGTCAGCTTGCCCTCATCCAGTCGCAGCGCGGCTTCGTAGGCGCGAATGGCGGGGGTCTCCTTCTCGTTCATGGCCTGACAAGCACCAAGGTCGGTCCAGGCGTCCACATGCTTCTCGCCCTGCTGGACAGCGGCCTCGAAGGCCAGGGCGGCGAGCGACAGGTTGCCGCCGGTCTCCATGAGCCGCTTGCCCTCGGAGTACGGGTCCTGGTGGGTCATGTAGGGGTTATCTGGCTCGAAGAGGTAGACTCCCATTCCCGGTATCGTCTTTGTCAGCGAGGTCTCGGGATTCCATGGGCCCTCGGCGTCGATCTCGTTGGTCCAATCAAGGGTCTCCAAGTCCGCGCGCTCTCTGGCCTCCTTCTGAATTCCCTCCCAGATCGCCTGGAAGTCGCCCTGCATCGTTTCCGTGCCATTAAGCTCAGCCTCGATGGCTTTGTTCGCGGCCTCGTCCAACGCGGCGTCCTGGTCGAACTCCCGGAACTGCTCCTCCCACCTCTCCTCGTCCAACTCCACGACAGTCTCCTTCCCCTTGCCGTGGTGCTGCAACTGCTGGGGGTGGTGGTGCTGATGCATCTGGGGTTGTAGCCCGGAGTATATTGGCATACCGGCATTCAAATTGTACCCGTTGATCTGTCGAAAGTACTGTCCCTGCTGGTTCAGGCCCGGTTGCTGCATGGCGGGCTGTGACGCCATCCGCGGATCCGCATGCGCGACGCTAGACTGGAAGCTCTCGAAGTCGGCGGTATTCCATTGCTGGCCGGCATTCCCGGCACGGAAGGCGGCCTCCATATGAGCTTGGTTTTCCGGACCCATGTGTTGCGGGAACTCCTGCGCCCAGGCGGCCTGCGGTCCTCCCTGTAACTGCGCGCCCGGCGCCATATCTGGCAGGCCGTGTCGCATGTCATCGAATACGAAGGGATTGCCGGCATTTTGTTGCGCGTAGAATTCTTTCAGCTAGATGGAAAGAGTGCGTGAGCGATTGGATAACTTTGGAAACATGCATGTATGCGGGGGGCGCGGATATACCTGTGCGTCGGCGGCAGCCCCCATTCCGCCATCCACGGCCGATCGCAAGCTTCCACCAGCCCCCATCGGCCGCTGACCCTCAAAGCGGTCGCGCTGGAGAGACTTGTCTCCCTGCGTGTGCTTGGAAAGCTGGGCCAGCGGGTTCGCGGCCGTCGAACATTCTGCGCCACCAAGGAACGACATGGCGAAAGTGCTTTGCGAGTGTGCGGAAAGGCGTGGTGGATTAGGTATGTCGGTGTAGGAATAGTTTTGACGTTGGGGACACGCAAGATGCCTTGCACGGGGAAAGAAGAGAAGAAAAGGAGTTGTAAGAAGGGAAAAAAATGGAGAGCAGGGACGTATGTTTGTTATTGTTGGGAAAAGGGACTGGTGGAGGATGGCGAGCGAAAGAGAGCAGCAGATCTAAGTCTTGGCGCAGCAGGACCAGGAGTTGTGGGAGGGGTGAGTTGTCCGAGAGAGGCCCAGGATTGGCTGGAGCTGCCTCGGTAACCGCCGGGAATGGACTGCTGCTGAAAATTGCTGCATATGTATAATGGCCGACAATTGAAGTGTAGAGTAACTAAACCATACACAGTGGTGGCGAGCAAGCCGAAACCTGTGGCCACCTCAGCTCAGGTGACTTCTGAAATTTTCACGTGGACAATGCAGTGCACGTGATTGATCACGGAATGTCACCCAAGGCCAACTTCAAGTTCTGTCAACCAAGAGTTGGTGGAATTGCATTGGACAGTGTGTATATCGCCACAACCTACAGAGGTCGCACGCGAATAATGACTAAATAAAAAATAATTGTGGAATTGCGGATCTCTCTTTCGGTTTTCTTCTTTCCTTGGTGTTGGGTGGAGAGCGGTAAGGTGTGGGTAGATGCGTGGTGATGATAGGAGTATAGATAGGGACAACTGCTGGCACTGTTGACGGGACGACGAGTGACTATTTTGCCGCATGGCAGGAGCAGCGGAGAGGCCTCTGGGCTGAGGCAAAGAATGGGCAACAATCGCGGCACTCCCTACCGATGGACGATGCACGGAGGTGGTCCTTAGGTTCCCGGACACCGCCGATTTCGGTCGAGGTGCACCGAGGGAGGGCGGTGCGAATAAGGTGGGAGAAGCGAGCGAGGGCTCAGTGTCTGATGAAGGAGAGGACGTGCAGCCAACGTTGGGGAATCGGAGAGCCACACTACTTGCGGGGAGTGGGAGAGGCAGACTACACTGAGTGGACTGAAAAGGGTGCAATCTACATATTGCCATGACTCAGATAAACGAACGAACCAGCCTTGCTCAACAGAACCGCGGACGGAGGGTTGCTGCAAGTGAGCACTCCCTTGCACTGACTTTGTGGTGTCTCCTAGTGAATTGCACTGTCCTAACCGCTGGCCTGTGTTGTACTCTTCACAGCTCAACCGTCGCGAACTGTCGGGAAGTATCCGGCCGTCGAGGATATCGGTCCGGCCACCGCCACTGATGTGACGTCAGAAAGCGGGGATGGTATTCCGGAACTACGAACCTCGGAGCTGCCACGCGCGCAAGCCGCCACCTCCGCGGCCCCATCTTGCGGAAGCAGGTTGCGTCGGAGGGGATGAACGAGCGTCGACCTGGCAATGAACCGTCCGGCCCCGCCTCTTCCGGTTGCGAAGACCTGCAGCCGCAGAAACAGCTACTAGAGGAGTACGTTCTCACAATAGCAGATACAGCCGAGCTCGGAACTCCGCGCCGGCCGGGTCTGTTCAGCGCAGCGGTACGCACGCATGCGTATCTCACATTAGCCCGTATAAACGCTGCCGCCGCGCATCACAGACCCTCACGTCGCTGCTTGTCACTCGTGATCGCGCGCCGATGACCGTGCCTTGCCGCGTCGTCGGTCGGACCCACATCACGCGGGTGGTCGGTTCGGCGGGTGGGACAAGTGGCTAGTACACAGTGGTGGTCGAGCCCTTCCGTCGATGGAACGAATGGCGGCGACTTGTTCTGACGGGACGGAGAAGGCGCAATAGCTACATCGCACTCGGGCCGTTGCAGCAATCGACGTGTTTTTGTGGATTGCTCGAGCAAGACATGGGCACGAAAATTCCGCACGGAAGCATATGGATTCTAGGGAACATCTCTACGTACACATGCATGTAGTCCTCAGGGGCAGCAATTGGTGGCTAGGGAGAGGTCACCCGTCCATGCCCCCCAAATTCACCGATGCAGCAGACAATACGATCCGTCTGTTCCTAGAGCTAGAGCACTCAAGCAGACGAAGGTAAAGTAAAACAAAGTAAAGCAAAGTATGTAGGTACCTAATCTACACGTCGTGGATACTTCTGTTTCTGCTTGTGCAGATTGGACGGTCTCCTCTCGCGTTGACTACTCGAAATACCTATATACATATGTACCTTTATAGTACATACGCCGAGTGTGGGCCATACTTTCTCGAGCCCAGGTTTCCTGGGCCTGGGAAGCCATAAAACTCCCCCTGCAAGCAATCACACCAAAGGAAGAAGAGATCATGAGAGAAGATTAGGAGTCTGGTGAGTATAAGACCTAAGTCTTCCCGAAGCAGTCTTTAAGGCCTGGACACTGGTGGGCGAAAGGAAAGTCCACGCCCTCTAACTACTCTTTAGGTAGAAGATTCCATAGTTAGGGCCAATATTCTGGAGGAAAATTGCTGTCAATTGAAGAAAATAAAATCCATGCGTAGGAGTCTGCATCCAAAACCTCACTCGACGAAGTGGAACGTTAAACCCACAACTATCTTTGGTCAGATAGCAAAACGTAACTCGCCCATCATCAGGACTAGCTTGAGAGTCGCTGAGTTTTATGGCTTCCCAAGCCCTTTGCGGTTAGATGGTTGTTTTGGTTTTAAGAAACTCCTATCTCCTATGTAGCTTATTGCAAGCTTCGAGAGTCGGAGAACGCCTTGGCTCGCCATGATCTCAACAAGTTCGAATGCGAGCATTGGAGTAAAAAAAAAGAGCCCGGGGTTTCTTATGCAGGGCAGATGTGTATCCCGAGAAGCGGGGGTCCGGCTCCGATTCGGTTCGGTTCGATTCGGCAGAGCTCTGCAGAGTTCTTCCAGTCGGTATGTAGCTCTCGGTTGGCCAGGAGGAGTCGTGGGCGGATAGCCCCCACGGAAACCCGAAGCTCGATTCTCGGTCCTCGAATTCAATGTTCCGAACGACAGCACGCGTTGCGGCCAGTAAATCTGAGTTTACATATTGCATACCGTATATACGTACACGACACTAGGGGTCTGGCGTAGAATGTAGTGCGTGCAGTAACGGATGATGGGGTTCGGATTCTGCATTTTCTGCCATGAGCTCTTTTGTGGGCGAGGCCACGAGGGGTGGAAACAGTTGGAGCCATCTACCTGTAGAGGAGGCGCAATGACTGGCCGCCACAAGATAGTGCCTTGTATGCATTCGTTGCCGGTGATGGGTGTGAGATTGAGACGAAAGCGCAGCAAACGCCCCCACAAGCAGAGTAGAAGTATCTACTTATGTACTTCATTTACATAGAGTATGCATACAAATAAGGAAGTAAGTATGCAAGAGACCGGTGAACGAGGAGGGGTGGGTGGGAAATCGCGATAAGAGTCCGGCCCAGGGCCCGACCGAATCCCCACATTGTACGCATCCGTTCTGGCACCCATCCACAGCATATCTACAACCGAAGCTGGGGTGACAAGACACTAGGTAGACCGTGTAGCTACATAGTTACCGTATGTAGTGATGAAGCATGAGAATAGATAGGAACAAGCATCGACTCGACAGGCGATTATGTAGCGTCCACCGTCGAGATGGAGTGACGGTGAAAATCCATACAGTATCTAGATGCTGTATAGTATGCAAAGTACTCTCCAGTGTAAACGCGGGACGGAAGAACCAATTCTCCGCATATTATCTTATCTATCCATCTCAACTTTGCGGTGCAAAAGAACCGAGGGAAAGAAAAAGGAAAAGGAAAGAAAAAGAAAAGGGAAAGGGGGGGGAAAAAAGGGAAAAAAAAGGAATTTGAAAGTACTGAACTGTAACTACTTACTTAATTATGTACTCTAGAGTACTTATGCATCGGGTTTTTCGGACTTTCCCTAAGTACATTCACATGTGGTCTTCAGAGAGGGCCCTGTTTGGTTCGCCCGTATTTCGCCAACCGTCGGTTCGCGAGGTCACAAAACTACTAGATCACTTCAAAAGTATTAGTTTTGCGACCTCGCGAGCCGACGGTTTCTCGGTTTTGTGTGGTAGCTTCTCAAAATACGGTCGAACCAAACAGGGCCTAAAGTTAGATACATGCCTATCGAGATGCTGTAGATATGTTTCTTCGGATTCAAACGCTCGGGGCTTCTAAGCCACATACCATGCATTAGCCACTTCCTCTAGGCAAGTGGCGGCGACTGAATGTGCACAACCGTTCTTCGCGTCGACTTGCCACATCTGGGATATGTTCTTTTTTTTTCCCATTCCGAGCATGGGAAGGGAGGGACAGAATTCTTCTTGACGGACGTGCAACATGCAGTGACGCGTGTGCGCAAGCACGGCACCGCAGTGTTTAGGTTCATGTGGAGAGAGGGAGTGCGCAAGGGAGCCGTCAGGGACTGGGACTCGAACTCGGCCGCAAAAGATCGGGAAGGGGGCGTGGCACGAGTTGCATGTGCGTGCTTAGGTAAGGAATCTAAACATATGTACGGGAAACCTGGGAATCTTTGAGGGCGACAGTCAGCTGCAGCGGAATAAGTATCATACATACATTCATGCGGTTGGCACGCTAGTCCTTTTTTGGAACTAGACTCCACATGTGGCACCAAATTAAATAAATAAAATAAAGTGTGACAGCGCCAACAATCATTCATCCAACTCGAACAATCAATCGCACGCGCAAATGTCCTCCTCCTCCTCCACGACGACTCCAGTACCCCATCAGACAAATACCTATAGAGAGATGCTTTTCCGACTGGAGAAACCTGTCCAGTTAACCCAACAAGAATTCGATGAGTTTTGGCCATTGATGGGCTAAGATAGGTGGGACGTGTACACGACTCGGCGGAAGGGCGCAGTGCGGGTTCGACAATGTCGTCTGCGGGGGAGCAAAGAAAGACCGGTACAAATGTTGCAAGAAAGGAAGGGCGTGTTTGAATTGACCATGACACCGGAACAAATTGTAGATAGGGTAGTCTACTCTTTGCCGGGTTCGTTCGCCGCGCCGACTCATTTATCTGCCGAGTCTTCCCTTTGCCTTTGTCTCGCCGCGTTATATTGAGGCTTTTGCCACATCAGGTCCTTTATCGTGCCCAGTTCGTCTCGTCATCTTTATCGGGCCAAGTCCATCTCGCCGAGATGTTTGTTTAATCATCATTAGTTATTACGGTCTAGAAAATAGTGTACTCTAGCTATAGTGACATCCTGAAAAGGACTAGCGTTCCCGGTGCATGAATTCATTCCGCAGAGATGCAACCACATGCGTAACAGCGAGCAAGCCCGGAGAGATACCCGGCATACCATTCTGGCAGCGCAATTCCTCGGAGAGCGTCGCTGCAAGTAAATATAACGAAATGAATAAGACCTTGCCGCCGCAGTAAATATAGAGAGGAATATGTACTTGTCGTGAAAGGTTTATTGACTCGATCAAGAAAAAAAAAATATGTAGAAACGATTAAAAACAGTTGTATGGTTCGTCCATCGTTCTCAGTCTATCTACTCTTTCTTTCCATACGGTGACGCTGTATTCACTCACCCCCCTTTACACTCACTCCCTTTACTGTCAGCGGTGCTAGATATACCGTATTGTATTGACTTACTCCCTTTTACTGTCAGAATCGCAGAAATTATTTGATTACTCTTTTTATTTACTGCGACGACAGTTGTATTTACTTTCTGATGTGGCTGGTGATTGTGTTGTGTTGGGATTGCGTTGCTGGGTATTGAAAAGGAAGGCTCGCAGCGCTTGCCTGTCCACCTACCCCGTTCGATCGCATCCGACGATGACACAGCCAGAGCATGATGTTTACAGGCCCTCGCGGGGTTATTCGCATTGCCAGATCCGCCCACGTCCACGATTCCGCCCACAGTGCACTGCGGAAGTTAACCGCGAACGACCACGAAGCACGTTGGTGTTGGAAGTGTTGGTGTTGCAAATGTTGCTTCGGCGTGAAAAAAATGCTAATCGAGAGCGTTCGAGCTCTGTCGTTATTGGCCACAGCATTCCCAACCGCTCTCCCGCCGTCACGGAGCAGGATCTTACATACGCCCGTTCCATTCGGCCGCCGAGGCAGCAATTGCTCCAGAGCATCCGTGCGTTGGGAGGCCGAACACCGGGGTCCGCGCAACGCAGCCAGCCAGACGGCCGATAGACCGCAGCTGTGAAACGGATACCCTTCGTTGGACTTCATGCACAGTGCCAGAGAGTATTCAACTCCTTTCCATACCGAAAAGGCCAATCGATCAATTTATCCGGCCACTAATAATCCCTAAACCATATGTGTGTGGGAAAACGTCAATCTATTGGCGGCGGAAGGGAGCTAATGTCTGCCAAGAGGTAACTGTGAAGGAATCATTCTTCTCTGGATGAGTACATAATCTTTTTCGATAGGTACCCAGTAATTTTGTGCAAAGCGATCGAGGTACGTACATACACATGTGTCGGCAAGTCTGGATGCGGTGGATACCGAGCAACGGTTCCGCATATTCCCAACGGCTTCATCGTGCTCGGAAGCTTGTCGAGACTCTGTGGGAGGGTTTTCCGTGTTCCATCCCCTTGGACACCGCTTCCAATCATCTGGAAATCTGCCACGAGAGGAGTGCTGCGACGACGTTTGTGCATCCTTGTTGTAGCTGCCAGGGTGCTCTGCCAGTCGAAATCTAGGTCGCGATCCTAGTGCGAGTGTTTTGGAGCATTTGGTGGTAGTTAGTGTAAGTACAGTACTCATGGAGGTGATGTTGGCGGCACTCCGGGAAGGAGCTTCCTCCTGCTCCTGCTCCTATCTCTCCCTTCCTCTCCTCCCCCTCCGCTCCGTGGCTCACCCTCGGTACCCGCTTGCTCGCACTCGCCGGATTCGTTTGCCCTCGTCGTTTCGCTCTACGCCCTTCCGCCCCTACCACGACGGCTACTGGCGGTCTCGGTCCGCATTTCTGCCCTCCCCCCGTCGGCGTTTAGCAAGGACACTCCGCCGAGTCACTCGCTCGCTCACTTGACGTTTGTGGCTCGGAATCACCACTCCACCCACCCGCTGGCCATCTGCCAGGTACACCACATACCTCTGCACTCTCACCACCACCACCCCACGCTCCTGCTTGCCTGGTGCGCCCCGTCGGCTCGGCGAAGTGCACATCATCTACCTGGACTCATCGCCGTTCGGTTTGCTTTCGAGAGGGACTCGGCCAACTCGCAAGCTCCATCTGTCTGCTTGCGCGTATTACATCACTGCACATTATTGTGCCCACATCACTGCAGATTCTCTCACGCAAGGCCAGTCCAGGTTTAAACCGCCATATCCCTCAACTTCCGCTACACAATACACACACACCCTCGTACCTCCCTCCACACACGCACCTCCTCTAGAGTATAAAGTGCGCCTGCACACAGATTGGGAAAGCCTGGCCAATTGCTCACCCTCCTCGCCACTTAGCCAGTATTATATCCGCCTTCCAAAAGTCGCGGACAGCACATACACGCGACCGCCAGATCAATCGATTGGCTGCAGACTGGATACAGAGTCCTGCGGCTCCGTTGTCCGCAAAAAAAAAAAGAAAAAGCAACCCTCCAAAGCATCGGCTGGAAAGGATAAGAGTCGATAGCCCCCGCCCCCTTCCGATCGCAACGCAAGGTTCGGGCGCGGGGCGACAACCACAAGCTTTGACGGGACGAGAAAAGCAACCAAAGGATTCGCGGCAAAGGAACGGGCTTCCTCGGTCAACAAGGTGAGTTTCACTTCTCGCACCTGTGCTGGGGGCCGGCTTTGTCGGACGATCCCCACGGTTACTGCAAATGCGAACGTTTGCTTGGTTCACGGGTCTCATTCTTTGGTTGTCTTGTTTTAATGTCTGAATTCAAAGCAGACGATTTCTGACGCCTTCCGCTATCGAACTCCTCACCCGCACACCCTTTCTGTTGTTGCTCCTTGCCCCCCAACGCCATCATCGACTGAGCCTATCTGTCACCGGCCTGTCAAGCAATTACCCCCGGCCCCACCCTGACCGGCCCTCCACTCGAGAGGTTCGTGCGACTTCATAACTCCTTCGTATTTTGCCTTCTCATTCTCCTCGAGATTGGCCCTAGGCTCAGCATACCTCCCGAGGAAACTTACTGGTGCTAACTGGTTGTTGCGAGCCACAGCTTTTTTGTGCCTTGCTATTTTCGGCTCTGGCCCGTGCGCAACCAGGGGCCCCACATTGTCCACCTGACCTCCCGTCTCGAACCATCGTTTTTCTACCTTTCTTCCCGCACTCAGCCAGCACAGAACGCCTGTGCTGCCACCATGCCAGGCCTCCATCCATTTCAGAATGCTACGCCGAGGCAGCAGATCCCCAACGAAGCCCCGAAATACTTCTCGCCGTTCTTCGAGCAGCCGGCGAAACCACCCCCAGTTACCGTATGGCAACCGCCAAATGTCGAGCTTCCCATGCGGTCAAAAGCTCCCACTCATCGCCCACGATCGCCTCCGAAGATCCCAACGGCTGGAACGTGGACGCGGAAAAACAGCGTGTCGGAGGAGAAACCATCCCCCTCCGGTCTCTTTCAGCCGAAAAAGAGAAGCGGCGATGAGATCATGTGGCTTGGGTCCGTCACTGGGTTCTCCTTACCTGAACCACAAACCGAACCACAAAGATCCTTGCGGAGCAAGCTCGTACGGAAGCCCGAGGAGATCCCCAGCCAGGCCAGTTCGGCGACGGGCCCAAAGGCAACCAAGGCGAAGCGAACCAAGGAGGAGGAGGCGAGAGCGAGAGAAAAGCGGTTGGAGGAATGGGCAACCAGAAAGAAGCCGCATGCGGCAGAAAAGCAGCCGAAACGCAGCGACGGCTCATCGGTGATCCTCCCCCAACCGATTGAATCTCGACTCCGGCCACGCAAGAAGGTGTACACACCGCTCCTCCAGACTGAAGACAACCGTCCCAATGTCATTCACCGACCACACATGCCCACCAACGAGGAGGGAAGCTACGCACCCGATAAGCCATTCCTGCCGCAACCCATAGAGACCGTGAAGAAGACCAATAGACGGCCCGTGCCCCCTCCCAAAAAGTTGAGGTCTGAAGAGGAGGAATCGCTATGGATGGGACAGCCGCAGCCGGCGGAGACCACTCGGCGAACGCATCGAAAGAGCCCGCTGAACAAGATGCAGTCGGTGGATGACCAGGACGGTGACGTCCTGGTCGGCGGAGAGTCGCGCGCCTCCGGCTTAACCGTCAAGACCAGTCAGCTTCCCCAGCCGATCGAGTCGCTCAGGAGATCAAACCGGCCCGCAGGGGAGATCCTGCCAAAGCCCATCGAATCGTCGTATCGGTCCAACCGTGTTCCAGAAACGAAAACCGAGATTCTCCCGCAGCCTATAGAATCCAGCAAGCGGTCGAGCCGTCCTGCCAAGGAGTTCCTTCCCGAGCCGGTAGAGTCTACGCGGCGCTCTAATCGCCTCAGTCTAACGGAGAAGAAGGAGGAGGACCTACCGTCGCCGGTTGAGGTTACGCGGAGGTCTAATCGCCCGGACCCAACACCAATCCAGAAAGATGACCCACCGACACCCACCACGTCGTTCTTTGGCCCCGATGCCTTGCCGCAGCCGATCGAGACCACGCGACGAGCGCATCGGCCCATAAACGTCCGTCCTCTGATACCCCAGGTCGTAGAAAGCTCAATGCGATCCTCTCTGTCGAGAGTTCCTCACGCAGAAATGCACTTGGACCTTCCTCAGCAAGTTTCTGTGTCGCGCTGGACGAGTAGGGCACCGGGGCTACGCAGGGACGGAGCCTCGGGCAAGCCCACATCGCCTGGCCAATACCACTTCACGCGCGACAGGGACCGACCGAAAGTGAAATTCGCAGGCCCAGCTGCGGATCACGTATGGCATCTTGAGGAGCCAATAGACTCGACTCCCGCGAGTCCGGTCGAGAGCCCTGATGCCAGCACTACTGAGTCCAAATGCCCAAGCTTAAGTTCTTCGCCGACATCTTCCGCGACGAGCATGGCCTGGGATGTCCCCGTAAAGCCGTCGAAAATCCCACGCGGCCAGGGGCGCCGAGAATCCGTCGGCGACGGATTCTCGGGCTATGTGTTGACGCTGGAGCGCAAATTGAAGCAAGAAAAAATCCAGGCGGAGGATAGGGCGAAAGAGGGGCCCGAGTACCCCTTCCCTATAACCGAGGACGTGGATACCGATGATGCGACATATAACGGCAGCGGTGCAACCCCGCGCAGTGGTCTGGGCACAAGGAGCGAGTCATCCGAAACCATCCGACCGGAGTTGCGGGCGGTTGAGACGGAGCCGGCTATTAGGATACAGCCGAGGCGAACTAGCGATATCGACTACGAAGACGAATTGGACGACGACGACGACTACCCAATCTGCTCCTCTCCCCGATTCGAAGCGTTCAAGCGCCCGCTGGCTATCCCCGACTTTGAGCTCCTGGACGACCACGACGAGTACTACCGCGAGCGACACCCGCCCAATGTCCAGGGGATGTGGAAGCCCTCCGGCCTCATCGCAGCGCACCACATTAGCGCACGACTCTCATCGCCATCAGACTCGCCAGCCCCGTCGACAATGTCAAGCACACGAAGCACCCTCACCAGTGGTCCCCTCACCGCACCAGCGCAGATGTGGCATCGCCCCGGTGGTCCCTCGCCCGGGTATACCGTCGCGTCGCTGCCGCCGGCAAAGAGGAGGGAGAACACGGCCAAGGAGGTCACAGCCGGTTTTGTCGAAGACGTGTACCGGTACCTGAGCCTCCAGTTTGACAATGTTGCGACGAAATTCGATTCGGAGCTAGCGGCCTACACGGGCCTGGACATCACCGACGTCAAGCGGGATCGCAAGGCTGCGCTCACAGCCTACTGCGAAAAGTGGGTTCAAGCGAATCCGGACTTCCAGGCTGGAGAGCGTGGTAAAGGAGGTCTGTGGTAGCCGTGTGCCTGCTGCTACATATTATTAACGACTGACTGGTTCTTTTTCTCCTTTCAACGTTGTGTTTTATTTCATTTTCCTTTTGCATTGAGCGGAGTGATTGGACTTTCCGAAGGGGTTTGGGTGTTTTTTTTTTCTCTCTTCCATTTCTCGTCCTTAGCGATTTCGGGTGAGCCTGCTACCGGATAACCAGATACATTTGGTTTTTTTTTGTCCTTAGCGATTTCGGGTGAGGATAACCGGATACATTTGTTTTTTTTTTCTTTTTTTTTTCTCTCGATGGGAGCACAGTTACATTTTTCCTAAGGATATCCCTATCTGTTATTTAATTTCCTTGGTTTTTTCTTTTTTCTTTTGTGTTATCCAAACACGTATCCCATTGTTTGCTTTTTAAATTTCTTGTACAATGTTGGGCTGGAGTGAGAGGGATTGACTGAGAGGGGAGACAGGGAAGAAGAGGGAAGGGGATGTCGGGGAGGGACAGGACTAGATGGGATGGGATGGGGAGGAGATTGATTTGCGAGCATTGCTATGCATAGAGAGAGATGACGACTGGTTTGTTTTGCATTGCTGCGAACTGGGTTTTCCTTGCTGCGTGTTTTTTTTTCCCCCATGGATTTGGTGGGGGGGATTGGGACGGGGTTTGGTTTGCATTCAGCGGGCGCGTATGTATGTGTGTGTATGCGAGTGTGAGCATTGGGAAAGCTCAGTATGTATGAACGGGTCAGAGGGGTATGTATCACCAACTGGGGTAACTGGCACAGGACAGAAATTAGGGGGTTGAATTTTTTTGACATGTGTCGTGTGCCCTTCTCCTGTTGGTGAGTGGGTGCTAAGTGTACATTTGCCGAGCGAATGAGAGAGAGAGAGAGAGAGAGCGTGTGTGTGTGTGTGTGGTATCCCCCGAACCGGAACGGAACGGTTGGATATCGCACAGAATCTGTTTGTTTCGCCATTTTCGTTTTTATCGTTTGCGTAGGTACATACATTGTACTTAGTTACACTATTTGAAAGAATTCCCTTTCCGTTTTTTTCGGGAGATGACGGCTGCCGCTGCCGCCGCCCCACACAGCTGAGCGATAGCCGAAACCGAAACCTCACGATCCGGTAGATAGTATCTATGTATGTACAATAGTATCTATGTATGTACATAGATACATATATATATATCTATATATTTAAACGAAGATATCAATCCCCTCCATCTCGATTCGCCGGAGGGGGGGATGAAACGCGGGGTACATGCACGTCCTCCGCCGGGGATCGCGGGAGATAACTAGACTATGTATGATGTACCCTCTTGCCGAGGCGAGAAGAGGAACTACTCTACTCTACATACAGACCGTGCATGCCTACCTGCGGCGCACATGCATACTGGGGATGGAGGAGGAGGGAGGAGGAGGACTGCAAGGACGGGCGCAGGGTGGAGCGGAGCGGAGCGGAGAGGAGAGGAGATTGCTGCGCTGCGCTGCGAATGGCTGCATAGCATAGCGTGGCGTACGGCATGGACGGCTGAGAGACAGCAGTTGGCGCATAGACCGCTGTTGATCACCACCGGGCTCAGGGAGGAATGGCCGTGCGGCTGTGGCTGCTACGCCGAGTACTATCAGATGCGTGCTCTTCACGAGTGCGTCGCCGTGATCTACGGCGGGCAGATTTGTACCGCGTGCATATCCAACTGCTAGCATATGTAGGTACACTACATACATCACCGGACGGCCCTGCCGCTGATGTCTCCAAAGTGCTTCAGGAACCGCCCCCACACGGGCTCGCCGTTCTCGCCGACGGCGACGGGCCAGAGGACCCTTCCGGCGCCGTCTTCCCAGCCGAGGGGCACGCCGGTCCAGCCCGGCGTCTTGCTGCGCTCCCACTGCGGGTCCGCGCTCATGTACCCCGGGTCGACCGAGTTGACGGCGACGCCGTGGTCCGCCCAGCACGTGGCCGCCTCGGTCGTCGTCAGCATGTGCATCGCCGCCTTGGACATGTTGGTGTGCACGTGGCGTCCCATCTTTGCCGGGTGCGCGGGCGTGGCCTCCGGCAGCGCCTCGCGCGAGGACACGTTGAGCACGTACGCCGCTGCCCGCTTGCCGGCCGCCGTCGGGTCCGACGACCGCAGGTGCGGCAGCAGCTCGCGCAGCAGGATCAACGGCACGAAGGCGTTGACGCTGTGCGCCGAGATGACGTCTTCGTACGGGATCTCGCGGAGCGACTGCGTCCAGGACGATTTCGGGGGCGCGGCTGCGACTCCGCCGCTGTCGCCGTCGCCACCGCCGATCGGGTGGACGTCCGGCGTGCACGTGGCCGCCTCCAGCAAGCCCGTTTCGACGCCGCCCCTGACCCGCGCCGAGTATCCGTTATCGACCAGCAGCCGTCCGTCGCCGCCGTCGGGGGAGCCCAGCTTCTCCTCGCCGCGGATGTTCCTCCTCTCGGTCTCGACCGGATCCGTCAGCGTCTGCGCGGCGTTGTTGATGAGGATGTCCAGCTTGGCGGTGGCTTTGGCGCCGCGCCACTCGTCCAGACACGCGACGACCGCCTCGACGAGCTTGAACACGTCCCGCGCGCTGCGGAAGTCCGCGCCCACGATCCGAAGCCGGTCCCGCCACTGCGCCGCGTCCCGCTGCGCGACGAACCGCGACTCGGCGTCGCGCGGGTAGCGCGAGGTGACGACCACGGCCGCGCCGCAGCGCAGCAGCCGCAGCGCGGTGTGGAAGCCCAGGTTGATGCGTCCGCCGGTGACGACGGCGGTCTTCCCCGCCAGGTCGAGCGCGCCCGGCAGCGAGCGCGACGACTCGGCGATGTTGAAGCTCCCGCACGGCACGCACAGCGACGGATAGAACTTGTGCGGCGTCGCGAGCACGTAGAGACAGATGTAGCAGACGCGCTTCCGCCTCGACACCGCCGGCGCCGGCGAGAAGGCGTGCGGGTGCTGCGGCGTCTGGTCGAAGTGCGGGACGGAGCCGTAGGGGAGCTGGGCCTGGACCGCGCACATCACCTCCGATAGCGGGCTCGAGAGCGCCAGGCTCGTCCCCGCTTGCGCCGGGAGCTGGAGGTACTGCAGCACCTTGAGCGCCGCCTCGAAGTCCGCTTGCGAGGGAATCAGGTGCTTCGGTATCGGGCCCTCACTCGGGTCGCCCGGCGGCTTCTCGTGAGGCGCCATCTGGGCGAGGTAGGCCTTGATCCCGCGGACGATGCTGTCGTATCTCCACCGCGCGATCGGGAGCGGGATTTCCGCGTCCGCGCTCAGCGCCCGCGCGATGGCGTCGTCCTTGAGCGGCACGCAGTAGCAGAGGAGACTGGGAATGCCGCCGGCGCGGCAGAGGGACTGGTCCACGCGGAGTTGCGAGGCGATCGCGTCTGCGGATTGCGTCGAGACGAAGGCCGCGCAGCCGCCCAAGGTGTTGAGCTGCATTCCTCGTGCTGTGGGTATAGATAGTTGTCTGGTTTCTGGCGCGGGGGAGGGGGAGAGTGGGGGAGATATCTTCATGCGTACCCCAAGCCGTGCATAGTAGCTAGGTGCATCGAATGGGCGGAGAGAAAAGGGTGGAGCGGGGTGGCCACGACGGGATGGATGGCTGCCTGGTAGCAGTGGCCGCTGCTGCCTAATCCAACCCTGCAGGAGAGGGGAGCCAGTCGATGCGATATAAAACCAGCCGACCCGCCACCAAATGTCATCCCCATCCTCACCGCCACCGGCGCATCTCCATTTTCCGTTCCATTCCATCCGCATCTACGGGCGCCGCCACCATGGCGCAGACGTACCCGCGCAAACACGCCGTAGCCGCCCGACTGCAGAAGCTCCCCGCCGAGCTCGTCCACCAGATCTACGACGACAGCAGGCTGGGCGACGTCCTGGTCATGCTCGCCGGCAACCGGTCCGCCACCGACGTGTCGCACGCGGCCGCGTGCGTGCTGAGCCACCCGTCGTGGGGGCGCGCCGTCACGCCGTCGCTGCTCCCGGTGCTGCTGGATCTGCTCTCGCTGTACCTCACGATCCACACGCGGCAGCGGCGGCAATCGGCACAGCACACGCCGCTGGAGGCGCCCTGGGCGCATCGGGCCTGGCACCGCGGCACGCACGCGGGTGTGTCCGACGAGGTCAGCCAGCTCGTGCGGGACGCGGGGCAGCACATCCGCGAGCTGCTGCTGCGGCCGCACCGCGGGCTCGACTACCTGCCCGTGCTGCGCGAGCACGCGCCGATCCCGGTGCTGACCGGCGGCGGCGGCGCGTGGGCGGACCACCGCGCGCGCGAGCCCGTCTCCGCTGCCGCGCTCGCCGCCCAGGTCGCCGAGTTCCGCGAGGCGTGGGAGGCCACCGCGCGCGCGAAGGAACTGCTGTGCGCCCGCAAGGCCCGCCAGTGCCGCCGGCTGACTGCGCTGCTGGTCGAGTTTCCCGGGATGCTGCGTGACGGCGGCTACCACTCGCAGGAGCACCGCAGCATGAGTGCGCAGCGACACCGCCGCGAGTCCCTCGAGCGCGTGGCCGCGGAGATGGACGCGGGGAGCCGCCTCCACGCCGCCGTGTTCGCGCGACACCGGCTCCCGCTCGTGCCGTACGACCGCTTCCTGCGGGGCTTCCTGAGGGCGCTCAGGAAGCTGCCGCCCCAGGACGCCGTCGACGCCGGGTGCGCGAGCCCGTACCCTCCCCAGGTCCGCCAGGACATCGCCACGGCCCTCGAGGGGCTCGGGTTCGTCTACACCCGGGTCTCGGAGTTCCACTACGTGTACGAAGCGATTCCGAGGACGCGGTTCACAGAGAATCCCGCCGGCATGAATCAGCCCCGGTTCGAGGACGGCGGGCCGCCGCCGGGCTACTACGATTGCTTGATGCCGTTCGCGGAGGAGGAGTTCCTGTGGCTGGAGGCGTTCTTGAGGTGCTGCAGGTTCATGCAAGGAATGAAGGAGCTCCCGTGGTTCCCCGTGCGGTTTGTGGACGTCGGCGGGAAGGCGGGGTTGGAGGTCCAGGAGTAGTGCCGGGCGAACCGGCGCGGTGCACTCGACTGTGGCAGGCATTCTCGTCTCGCCATCGGGGTTCGCGGTGGTTGCCACTCTTCGTCAGTCGGCTCGTCCATCCATGCTCCGTCGTTGCAATTACGGGAATCACAATACTTTTTAGTTATACTATATATAAGTATGTACTTAGTTTTTCTTTTCTCCACAGGCCAGGCCAACGAATCTCGGGGAAAGTATCCAAAGATCCAAAAAAAAAAAAAAAATCTGCTCTCAAAGCCCCCACCAAACCCCCCCCCCAATTTAACCCGACCCCAAAACACCATAAAGAGAAGGCAAGTATAAGGGGAAAAAAACAAAAACAAAAAGGAAAGACGAGAAAAGATCCCCCACTCCCTCCACCCCCCATTGTGCGCCATATTATCACAAAGAGCCTCCCAACCTCTACTTCGGCCTCCTCTACACGCGCGAACCCATCCTGAGACTCCGATCCGCCTTGACGAGGATATCCCGCATGGCTTCGCCGAACTCGCGCAGGAACCGGACCTCGTCGGCACGGAACGCAGGTTTCGTGAACGCCTTCCGTGCGAAGGCGGCGAGCACGATGCCGCCGACACAGTTCTCGGTGGCCCCTGGGGAATAGTAGCCCTCGTCGCTGCCCCCGACACCGTTGCCGCAGTCCCGAGCGAGCGGTAATAGTATTCCGAGCTGGTAGCCGACGTCGTCCTCCCCACTATCCTCGCTTGCCGGATTCTGGAATATCAGCCCCCCAACGGTCCTGAGCGCGCGAAGGTGGAGGCCTGCATCGAAGATGGGCGGTGGAGAGGGCAGGCCGTGAGCTACAAGTACCCGCGTCGAAATGGCGGTTTTCTCGCGGTACGGTTCGATCGGGACTAGGGGAGAATACTCCGCTGCACAGGAGCTGACCCGGAGGAGGTAGACAAAATCGTAATCGAGTGAGCGCGCGATGAGGGAGGTGGCGTATGTGGCTTCCACCATCGAAGTTATCGAGCCAGGCGATGTTGGAACCCGGGGAGTCGACGGCGTTGAAGGGGCGGGCGAGATGAGGTGACGGGCATTAGGGAGGTGCGGGGCGGGGACTATTGGAAGCGGGCGGTGTTGCTTGTAGCGAGGTGTTGCCGGGGTTGTGTTGGCATATCCTGTCGACGCGGGGCCCGTATCGCAGCGAGAAGCTTGCAGAGTCACCCCTCTCGGTAGAGGTGCGCGGCTGGACGTTCGGGGAGGCGGGTTGTCCATCAATTTGCATTGGCGGGGCTCGTCGTCCGAAAACCAACGTGGCGATTCTGGAGGCGGAAGAACCGGGCTTCCCTGGCCCGCTTCTCTCGGCCTAGCGACGAAACTGTCCTGGGGCATGGTTGGAACCGTCGGCGAATCCAGTATCACTTCCGAGGCCTCGCCCGCAAGGAAGGGGCTGACTGGCGGCATCTTCTCCGCATTCTCCTCGATTCCCTTGAGTAACTTGGCGGAGAGCCTTCCCCTACGAGAAGCGATGGAGTCCGTATCACTGTCGGCCACCTTGGTCTGTCCCACGATCTTGATAGGCATATGCTGCTTGAGCACATCGTGTTCCTCCATCACCATTTCGAACTCGGTCATAGCGAGCCGCGCAAAATCCATGAGATTCCGACGAGAGGCGGCGGGGAATGCAGATCGAGGCTGCGTGTCAAAGACCGCGAAAACACCGATCGTTTGGCCGTCGAAGTTGGTGATGGGAGCGCCAACGTAAAATCGTAGATGCGGTGCATCCTGCGTTAACGGGTTCCCCCTAAACCGCCAGTCCTTGACGGTGTCCAGCACAACCATTGGCTCATTGGTCAGCAAGACGTGCGTCGCGATGCTGTCTCCACGAGAGAGGTATTTTCGACCGAACGAATGCTCTGCTTTGACGATCTCCAGGCTCTCGTCTATCAGGCTGATGCAAGCCATCCGCGTCTGAAACACCTTCCGGGCGAGCAGCACCAATCTATGGCATTTCTCTTGGGCCGCCGCAGACAAAGTGATGTTGCACGCTCGAACAGCCTTTCCCTTGATCAGCTACATTTCCTCACGGGCCGTAACCGCGGTCCGTCCGAGAGCCTACCTTAAGTCTTTGTCGCTCGTTCGGGGGCAGCGGTGCGATGAGATGGTTGAATTCCGGGCGGCGGGGCGGGGGATCGGGTGGGTTTGACAGGTTGAATCGGCCCTCCGAATAGCATTTGATGAAGAAGCCCCACTCCTGTACGTATCTACGGTCCGTGGCTGCAGCCATCGCCGCGATTTCCCGTTCCCGGAGACTCCGGCGGTACATATCTCCTTGCGCGGTGAGATTGATCGAGAACGAACTGCCGGTGTATTCGAATCCGCCGGTGAGCTTCGGGACCGAGAGCCTGCGCGTTGCCGTACCGTCCCGGCCGGTAAAGGTGGACGGCGGAGCTCTAGCCCGCCGTCGCAGCTGGAATTCATCCCGCGCATACGGTTTGGAAAGGAGCGGGTGTGTCTGAGGATATGTTTAGCCACAGCTCGGAGCGATGGCGCTTCGGACGGTAGTCACTTACGTGCGGCGATGGCATCATCACCATTGTATCCGCACCGTCGTCCTCGTACGCCACCCCAGCGGAAGGAGGGGCACTCGTTGCCCGCAACCTGCCCCGACTGAACAGGCGTCTCAGGAACGACCGGTTCAGTCTGCCCGCTTCGGAGGACGACATCGAGAAGGCGGAGGTTTGCGGCGGAAGGGGCGGAGGAGGAGGAGGATCGTGAAGGTACACCACGCCGGCAGGCATGGGGGGCGGGGGTTGTGGATGTGGTCCGCAGCAAAACAGGTGTTCAAAAGGATGGAAAGTGCTCGCGAGTGAGCGCTGGTATCGAAGGGAACGTGATCCGAGCTTCTTTGTTTTTCTCCGAAGGTAATCCAGCGTATCGAACAAAAGAGTGACCGAAACGATGAAAGGGGGGGGGGGGGGGGGGGATGCCGGATCAACAACGAACGAGAGACTATATGAGATATGCGAGAACGAGCTGTGTGCGGGATCCTCCCCAGGTCATTCCGGGGGACTATGGCGGCGATGAAGCTTTGGACTACGGCAATCGCGTGCGACTTGTACGTATCGAGTGTATTATTGTATGCAGATATTGTAGTAGTGTATGTTGCGTAGAACCCGAATTATTGTACGTATGTAAGGGACCGGGGGCCGGGAGGGTGGAATGTCAAGGAGAGGATGGATGCGATCTCTCACAGCTCTGCAGCTCTCTGCCTGCCTGCGTGTCTGTCCGTCTGCGAGGGTCGCCGCCAGTGAGTTGTTGAGTTGGGGGGGGGGGTTTCGGTATGGGCGATGCACGGCATATCTGCACGGCAAGCAAAATCAAGCCCTCCCCATGCGAGGAAGGGCCCAGCACTTGTTATATGACACTTTAACTTTAGAGTGCAAGGAGTGCGGTTCTGTTGGCCCGGGCTTTTTCACGGCCTTCGCCACACCGAACCGGGGCCGGCTACGCACTCGCGCATATATATAATTGGGGTAGCGCACGAACCAGGGGAACGGGACCTTGTGCCAATCGAGCTGCTCCCTTGCTCGAAGTAAGATTGACCACCAACAGGCCTGCCGAGTGCGGACGAGGAGATAGATAGGCGTGCAGCTGCCGCCGCCCCCAGTTCGGCTGTGATGGAGGCTGGCGAACTCGCAGGCTGGAGGGCGGCGGATCGGGGTGGGGCGGCGCGGAGAAATCAGCCGACAGAATTCGACAGCACCGCATCTCGCGCGCCGGCGACGGGAGCGGTGTGCGAGCGAGAGTGCGCGAGTGCGTGTGGGGTGTTTTCGGCGGGATCAGGATCCCCGAGTCCCCGGGTGCAGAAATTGGCCAACCGTTGTTGTTTGGGACTGTCTCTGTTTGGTTGGGGGGCGGTTTGCGAGTGTCCCCCACCGGATTCTGGCCGGGCGCGGAGAGGGCGGCCGTCGCGACGAAGCGAGAACTGTCTGGGGGAAAGTCTGCGGAAGGCTGCAGATCGAAAGCCCGGATACGGAGGCGGGGAGGCGAGGAAGGACGGACGGCGAGTTTCCCGGGGCACGACCAAGACCACACGACAATGCGCCATCGTGAAGGCAGCGCATGCCATCCGGATATTGCATAACTGCCGGGAGCACACACGCATCTCGGCCCAGCCGCCGCACGCCTGCGCTGCAATGTCCCCGACAGAGGAAGAGGCAGGTCTCGATGGTGCCCCTTCTGCGGACTCCCCGCGTCCGACGACGGCTGCCGGTCAGGCATCATCCAGCGCAGCCGACACATCTCCGCAGCAGAAGACACAGCAGTCGGTCGGAATGCAGGTGGTGGTGGTAGGTCCCTGGCCAGCGTCAGCGTCAACTCATCGCATCGCATCGAGCATCAGTATCGAGGGTGCCACTCTGGATCTGCGCACCGCAGTCGTTTTCGGGGCTTATTCCTCCTCGCATATGTACTCGGGCAGGCACATCCACAGAATGCGCCCATGCGCACGCTCCACGGAGCAGCAAGCCCTTCCCGGATCGTGCTGATGGTCCCGCAGCTGCACAACTATTAGATATTGCCGGGAGATGAAATCTTTCATCTCCAGAGTCCACGGAAGAACCCGACGGGGATGGCATGTTGCTCATTCCCGCCTGGCGGTATTTTTATCCCTGCGAATTTGCGGTTTCCCGGATTTGCTTGTGGTCAACGGCCCCCATCGGCATACGACAAGGGAGACGTCGGTGCCCCCGTGGTTCCAAGAACACCCTCTCTCTCGACTGGCGCCCGCAGAGCTGAGGGGAGATATGTGCATATCCCGTGGACCGATAGACATCGCTCGACTCCAGACGCCTCCGCAGTCTGTGGCGAGAAGCTTGCGGCAGCCACCTGTGCGGACATGCCCCGCTTGCATACCTGCAATTGTGTGTCGATGGTCGGGTTCGACGCCAAGCACTCGCGCGGCGTGGATTCCAGCGTCGTGGCGCACGCCGCTGTCTTGTTTTGCCGGGAGTCTTCTTCGTTGGGGTCCCTCCGAGCCAGCGGAGAACAATCCTGACAGCAGCCTCCAGCTTCCAGCCCCCAACCTCCAATCCCAACTACATAACTACCGTCCAGCCGTGCCCAGGACCATATTTCCAAGTGTTACCAACCCGGCCCCGTTCGAAAGCGTGTTTCGCAGCGCTCGGGATCCGGCTAGAACAGCGCAAAACGTCGGCTCCAGTTCTGCTGCTCCCGGTCGGCCGTGCGGTAACATCTCCGCTGCTCCGAGACGGTGTCGGTCCGGATAGACATCGGGCATATCCAGTGCTCGATCGGCCGCCACAGCTGGAAGCGCGCGTGTTCGCCCCCGCCGTTCCCTTCGCGGGTCCGTAGCAGCAGATGCTGGCTTTCGCACTGCCAAACTCCCTGCCCAATTCACAACGGTGTTCCTCGCACGCCGCATCAGCGGGCAGACACGCATACGCAGACAGAACTCTGCGAACCTCTATGTATGCAGGGACGCTATATTCATAGCGGGTACCATACCTAGTAGGCACGTACCGAGGACAAATATGACGGGTATGTAGATACCACCCGCGGCTCGATATTCGCCTATCGGCATGTTTCGGATTGATTCCCTCGCGTACGTACATATGCACCGCCTTAACTAGATACCTTTCACCGACCGCAGGTATGTAGAGTACACGGGGACGGGACGGTGGAGACCATGTTCCTGGGGCGGGGGAGGTGCGTTGGCTGGCGGAATATCTATACGTACGACACGGTAGAGCAATCCAAAATGTGAATTGCCTTCTGTGGGATAGTTGTCTAATACTGCTCTCGGGCATGCAAGAAAAAAAAAGAAAAAAAAGAAGGAAAAAAGAAGAAGAAAAAAAAAGAAGAAAAAAAAGAAGAAAAAAAGAAAAAAAGTACGCGCTCCTCGTCGGTGATCATAACTTCGCCTCCAGCGCCTGCTTCACCGTGTTGCGCGCCGAATCAACAACGACAGCCACATGTCTGCTGATCGCGACGATGTTGGAATCCTCATCGCAGATGACCACGCCAATGTCCATGCGTCCGCCCCGGATCACCGCGCACTCGATCCGGCAGTACAGCCACTCCCAGCCCCCCTTTGGCGGCAGCGCCTTGACGTCCAGCGACAGCGACAGCGTGGGATACCAGTACACGCGCTTCGCCAACTCGGCGTAGTTCTCGGGGATGGGGATGAACTGCCCGTGCATCAGCCTCTCTCTTGGGGATGGAGCAGGAGGGGGACTCACCGTATCGCACAGGAACCCCAGATCCGCGACGCCGAATCCCGCGTTCGAGCCGTCGTCGAGCTTGACCCACTGCTCGCGCACGCTGGGGCCGGCGCGCCCGACGCCGAGCCGTCCCTCATTGGGGAAGCGGTACTTCAGCTTCCCCGTGGCGACGCGGAAGACGGCGACGGCGCCCGTCGCCGGCGGCATCTCGCTGCAGTCCCCGACGCGGTCCGGAACGGCGGCGTAGGCGGCCATCCCGAGCGTGTGCAGGGTCGCGCCGGACTCGCGCTCGATGCAGGCGTGCGTGATCGTGGCGTCGATGCGGACGTGGCCGCTCTGGCGCAACACCACCCGCACGAACGAGTACTGCCGTCCCAGCTTCAGCGGCGTCACCTGCACCGTCGCCGCGCCAACCGCGCACCGCGTCACGAACGTCAGCGCGCTGTGGATCGCGTGCGGCTGTGCCAGCGCTCGCGCCGCCGGCGAGTGCGTGAAGTAGTGCGTCGAGGCGTTGATCAGGACCGTCGTCAGGTAGCCACCATGCGGAACTGTGCGCGCGTGCGGTGTCAGCGATCGATCGATCGACAACACCCAACGCGGGAGACAGCGCTATCTATGGGATGACGGGATGGCAAAACTCACCTACGCCGATGCACCAGTCCCTGCGCAAGTGGGCGGAGAACAGCGCGCCTTCGTTGCTGGTCCCGTCCTTGACCAGCGTGACAGCCGCTGCGTCGGCGAGAGTCGAAGGTGAGAACTCCTCCTTCTGGCTCTCCGCGGAAGCCGCCTTGCCCGAGTAATCTGGATGCATTGCTGCCGGTCGCCGGAATATGGAGAGCAGCAGGAGGAGGAGAGTGTGCGGCTGCGTTGCTGCTGCCGCTGCTGGGGCCATCTTCGGCAGGGTGTTTAGCGCGGTCGGCTAGATAGCTGCCGTGTTCATCCATGTCGTCACTCGTGAAATGGCTTTCAGGCATTATGTAACCCGCGGAAACAGTCTCAAATATGCACTTAGAAGTATGTAGATATGCACCACTGGCCATATGGTGGCGCGCTATTTCACTCGGCGTTTGGCGAGATGCCCCGTAGTTTCAGCCTTGCAGTGCTCTGCCAGCAGCGTACGCTTACACAACGTGTTGCAATATCTCACTCGTTCTGCTCTGTCATGTAGAATCACGTCGTATATATACGTGTATTCAGACTTTCACTTTTCAGCCTCTCTCTCTAAGACAATACAACACATCAAGGCTTCAGCGTTTCCATCAACTTTCCATCCACTAGTCTGACAACGGCCAGACTATGCGCCGAGTGCTGAGTTGTGCGTCGAGTCTAGGCAGCGGTGTGATCCCCCACTCCGCGGTTTCGGCGGGTTATGCAATAGTTGAACAATATATATTCAACGACGTGGGGGGGGGGGGGGGGGGGCAGTGCGTACTGTACCCATGGGTGGGCTAGAAGTGGGCGCAGTCCGGATGAGCCGCAGTGACTGGGAAAGGTATTGGAGTTTATGTGCTGGTAGAAGAGGATGAGTGGGTGAAGGTGAGTGATAGTGGGACTCAACATCTGTGCAGCCATCCATCGGAACGCAGGGTCTTTTTTTTTTTTGCGCGGGCCTGGCGGACACGGACCGGGACGTGCGGGGATTTATGCATGTGTAGGTACTTCGGCGCCGTGTGCAAACATTACACTGGGAAAGAGTTGAGACGAGATCCAAGGAGTAGATAGTTGCTTACTTGGATAGGGTGCTCTACTGTGAGCAAGGACAGGAAGTACAAAACATCACGCTGCGGCATCTGCACTCAAAGCCTACCTAGGGCAGAGACCAACAACCACATACCTAGCTGTGGAAGGTGCTATGCTCTAAGTTCCAACGGCCTCTGTGATCCGCCGTTTGATACCGCGAGCGGTATTGATCACAGCTTCGCCTCCTCCTTCCCCTCCAGCCAGCCGAAGCTCAGTTTCCCGCCAGCGCCGCTTTGGATGACAACATTCAACAAGCTGGGGCCCTGATGGCTCCAGGCCTCCCTGACAGCAGTCTTCAACTGCTCTTCGGTCTCGACCCTCCAGCCCTTAGCTCCGAGTCCTCTCGCGACCACCTCGTAGCCCGTCTCGAAGCCAAGTGCAGTGGCCGGCAGCGTCCCCTCTCGTCGCCTCTCGTCCTTCTCCCACAGCTTGCCAAACTCATCGGAGTTGTCGCTGATGCCGTGGTAGACACCTCCGTTGTTCATGACCACGATGATGATCGGGAGACGGTACCGCGCCATGGTTTCGATCTCAGCGAGTGAGAACCCGAGCGCGGAGTCGCCCTCTATCGCGATGACACGCTTAGGGAAGGAAGTGGTAGAAGGTGGATGGTTGTATGCCATCTCCGCGGCGATGGCATAGCCTAGCCCTACTCCCATTGTCGCGTACGTCCCCGCGTCCAACCGCTGGCGCGGGGCAGCGATGGAGAAGATGGAGCGAGAGATATCCATCGTGTTTGCGCCTTCGCTCACGTACACCAGCTGTTCGGGGAAAGACGCAAGCTGCAGCAATGCGTCCTCGATCATGCGGAAGGTGCGCTGGTAGCTGAGGCGCTCCCCCGGAATCGTCACGGCATTTTCTTTTCCTTGTGCCTTCTGCGTGTTTGCCACACCGCTCTTGTGGATTGTGCCTCGCCATTGCGAGGAAGGTGGATGCAAGTATCCACCGAGCTCCTTGCGCAGCTGGGACAGTACGAAAGAGATATCTCCGATCACGGACAGACTGCTGTCGACTCCGTTGCGGCCCAGCTCCTCGGCGCAGACATCGACCTGTGCGACCTTGGCGCTGGACTGGAATCTCGTACCGAAGTGTAGGATCCAGTTCACTCTCGCACCGAGCAGTAGGATGAAGTCGGCGCCCTTGAGCGCGGCGGATCGCGCCGTGGAGGTGTTGAGCGGATGGGAATCCGGCACCACGCCCTTCCCTTGTGGTGTGGGCAGGAACGGGATCTGCGTTACGTCCACAAATCCGCGAACATCTGCCTCTGCCCGTGCGTACGCCGCGCCTTTGCCGATTATGACGAGCGGCGACTTGGACGCTCTCAGGGCGTCGGCGATCGCACGGATCCTTTGCGGGTCGGCGAGGATCTTCGGCGGCGGCTCGACGGCGGAGATGCGGCTCGGCGAAGAGGGGATAGGCGATTGGATATAATTCGCGGGGAGGTCGACGTAGGTGGCACCCGGCCGGCCGTAGAACGCGGCACGGTAGGCGTCCCTGATGGCGGCGGGAAGCTGCTCGAGCGACGGCGGGCGCAGCGCAAGCTTCGTGTGCGGCGCCAACAACGCGACTTGGTCTAGCTGCTGGAAGGAGCCTTTCGTCGCACTGTCGCCCGTAGGAGCCGCGCCGGCGAGGAGGAGGAGCGGAAACGTGGTGTTGACCATCGAGTTTCCTACCTGTTGTACCCATGTCAGAGTTGTCGCGAGAGATAGCTAGCTAGCTGACTATGGCTGTGGGGGAGAACGGACTCCGGCCATTGCGTGGAGGACACCCGGCCCACCGACAACCAGACATACGCCGGGACGGCCAGTGAGGAAGCCGTAGGCCGTCGCAGCATACGAAGCCGCCTGTTCGTTGCGGAAGGAGATGAAGCGGATACCCGCGGCGATGCAGGCTTCGGCGACCTCGATAACCGGAATACCGACGATGCCGAAGATCACGGGGACTTCGAGGGCGCGCAAGGCCGAGGCGATCAGATGCGCACCGGTCTGCTGGTGCGCCATGATTGACGTGCTGCTGTGATTTATGTGCGCGAAAGGTGAGAACAGAACACGTCGGAGCTCGTGGTGATCGCGGTTATTTGATCGTATGCAGGTAGTTACAAGGGTGCAGAGAGGATAATGACACAATGTCATGTGACCCGAGAGGGACTCCCATCTCGACGCGTAACCCCTTGCGATCATACGGAGATGGCTGTTTGAAATTCCGTCGGGTCGTTCCGATGACGCGCGACGGGCGGGGTATCACGTGCGATTATGCGAGGCACCGTTTGGGGGGATACATCAGGATCATAGTGTCCCACTCGAGCATATGCTCCAAAGAGGATGTTTGGTGGGCTAGCTCAGATATTGCTGCGCTATTGCCCGTAGTAATACGACTGGACAGTGAGTCGTCAGTTTCATAGTTACATAGCTAGCCGGAGCTCAAAGTCCGGACTAGTATCTAGAATCGAAAGGGCAACTGCTGGAGATCGGAGGGAGGAGCAAGACTTGGCAAGCGGGAGTTTGACTCCTGGACGGTGGTGGGTTTCCTATCGGCAGGACGACCGCACTCCGGGGGATTATCTGAGATCAGCGCTCCAAATGAGCGTTTAAAACACCTACACGACGAACGGCTTGCGGAAGTAGTGATGATATGCAACCGCAGATCTCTACAGCGTATGTACGGCAAGGCGATACTGGTGTTTCTTTGGATCCGCTCTGTTGCATGTGTACAGATATTTCGCCTCACAACAACTGATGCCCACATAACTACCTTGGTAGATAGATATCTCCGCAGAATGGTTCTCGTGAGCCAAGGTGCGCACGTAACCGTCAGTTGTACTCCCTGCAATCTGTCTCTGGATATATCCACTCTACTCCGAGGCAAAAGTCAGTGAGCGCGGTAGCAGCAAGTGCTCTAGCTAGTGGTCTCGGCATCGCCCGCGAGATTTTTGCCAGCAGCCAGTTACTCAGTAACTGGGGAGGGGGAAAGGGAAGTTGGGGGGGGGAGGTCTCTACAATCCTGAGATACCTTGAATCTTAAATAACAATGGTATCCACTTTTACTTGCAGGCGATTTAAAAATTCCTATTAAGAAATTACCTTCCCAGGATACAAACCCAGCTACTCATGAGGGATGTAGAGTTTTTTTATCCGCTTCGACTACAATAGGTCTGATAACTGGGATTGTTTGAGGGAAAACAAGAAGTAAACGTTCGGTAAGACAATGTGGACGTGTTGTGCTGCCGAAATCACCCCAAACTCTATCTGGGCTACCATACGAGACTGGTAGACGCCGGGAGTGCTTCAAACGAGAGAGACTGTCGACAGCTAGGTCGCTCCGAAGAGTCAGTCACCGGAGATCAACTACTGGTGGTGTTATTCCCACGCATCACTCGATTATTCTCTTCGTCGACACCACTCGCAGAGAGAAATCGGTCGTTTGATCGCAGCACAAATCGCTCATCTGAGCCCATTCCGACAGGGAGGCGGAAAACAGAGTTCAACAACAGCAGTTTCTATTTCCACAGCTCGGCTCCTTTGACCCCCCCCCCCCCGTCTGTCAGTATGTAGGGATCCAGTCCTCAGCCAATGATCACTGCCGGGCGCGAAGCATGGCTTGCTCCTTGACACATCCAGATGATCCGAGCCCAGATACCGCACGACGCTGTGGGGAAACTCTGTTTCAACTCCGAAATGGGTGTGCGGTGTGACCCCATTTCGCCTTACTCGCCGTGCACTTCTAGAGTAGGTACGCATCCTCGCTGTGGCATAATCGCCAGCCAGTCGTCTCGCGTGCATGACGCCCGCGCTCGACCGGAAAAAAGCGGGCTCGAGGATCCTGCTAGAACAGGCAATCTGGAAGGGAAAGGCAAAGCAAGAGCACGGAAGAGTACTCGGCGGGCGGCGCGTAGCGCAGCAACAGCACGGAGTTGAGAGGCGATCGTGCGGCCGCCACGATTACGACGATCTGTCACGCGCCTTGCCGGAGCGCATATATATCCGGTCCGAATCGCGACGGGACGAACCGAGCTGCCTTGCACTGCGTCTGGCAGCTAATGGGATGGGGGCTGGATTTGCCGACGGACGGGTCATAGATGCCGGCACTTGGTTACCGCTAGAACATTTGCTATCCTCATCTCGCCGGTGCGGACGGCGTGCAAACATACAGGCTGCAGGGCAGTGTGTCGTAGTGGGGCCGGGCAAACGTCGCGGCGGTGATTGGCCGTGGTGGGCGTTTGCTCCATCTGCCGGCGCCGGCGCCGGCGAACTCGTCGCTTAACTTCGGGTTGATCGATCGTAACTGCCCTGCATGTGGCTGCTGATGGCACTGGATACCAAAAATGCTCATTCTTTGGTTGCAGTGCACTTGGCTGAGTGACACAAGGTGACTCAGCAGTCACGTACCCCGGCGGTGGTGGGGCAATCTAGAGAGATCACCGGGTGCGGGGCCGGCTGCGCCAGGTTGCGCCGATGTTGCTGGCTGGCGTCTTGATGCTACGGCGGCCGCTGGACGAGCCTCTGCGTACTGAGCACTCGAAACAGAGAAAATTGGAAACGTACACCTGGTCAGGTGGGCGAGGAGGCGAGTAGCAACCGCCATATGCCCGGAATGCGTGCTGAACGTCGATATGTGCAACATGCATCTTGGAAAGGTTGGAGCTGTATCATTGTCAAACAGCAAACCCCCGATGAGACAGTGGCACAGCATACCCCATAATATGGTTTTTCCCGTACCATATATATGCCGGCAGAAGCAAGACAGCTCCAGGCTTACCGCACACCACCAGATGCCGACAGAAGCATCAGTTGCCGGGGAAGACGAAGTCGAGAGGGAGTCGTTATCAGCAAACAGTTCGCAAAACCTTATAATGGTAAGCCTAGTCCTCTTCCAGCTGACCGGCGTCTCTGCCGATTTAGTGCCGGACTAGAAGCGTGGCCGGTGAAGCCGTTCGAGAAGGCCGGTCAGCACAGGATTCCCGCCGTACATACAGCAAGCAGAGATAACTCGCATGGTGCCACGTAACGCGGGCACGTATAGATAGAGTATATCCACTGCAGCGCCGTCTCCCGATGTTAAAATTCCCTCCGTTACATTCTCGATCGGCGTACCGGTTTGAGCTGCGTACCGGTTCGAGCTGCGATAGCACAATCAGATGGAGCTTAAGCAGCGGTTCTCACCAATCCAGCCAGTCAGCAAGCCCAACGGATGATAGGCAAGTCTCCCTGTCTCGCAACGGGGTCAGTGTCAGTCGATTGGTGGTGGTGGGGGTGGGGGGGGGGGACGGCCGAGACGGACAGGGCACAGACATACGCGATTTCCTTATCCTGCAGTGCGAGCCCTCCGCAGCGAGGAAATCGAAGCCCAAATGCGGAATTATCGATCGTGCGGGGAGGTTTTGCGGCCCGCCGCGTGAACAATCACACACATATCATAACTGCGCACGCCGGTGGTCACCTCGGGGAGGTGAGCTTCGACGGCAGCTGCGCTCAACCGCGGCTGTTCGTCCGTTGTCTGGGCTCCGCCCGGATACCGATAGGGATGGAGGAGTATGTTCGACTGCGCGATCGGATGGTAAACATGTCTCTGTGGAATGGTCGAGCATGTATGTATGTGTGTGCTCGTCGTGAAATGTGCTGCTCATAGCTGAACTTCCCTATGGATCCGGAGCTGGACGCTGCCAGCTGCCGGAGCGGCCTATTCTCCGCGGAACTACGACCAAAGTGGCTTAGGCCCAACAGCAGCGGACCGCACCATAAGTATGTATCATTGTATCATACTCGGATAGGTCGTCACTTTAGTGCCGTAATTGGTGTCAGATTGTTTAGTAACCCACCATTACAGATGCCGTAAAACCCGAGTCAAGGCACACATCTTAGCGCAGCACGGCTTTCGAAAAGGCAGACATGGCGCCCGATCGGGAGCTTGACGTCCTATCTCCCGTTTGGGCGATCGAACACATGCCAAGTCTGAGAAAAAAGCTTTCTTCCGGAGCAGTTGTGGTGGCCGTGGCCACGGCGAGAGTTGGCACTCATCCAAATCTGCTCGCCCACCTCTTCCCCCACAGCCTCAATAATCCTAGGGCGATCGAAACCGATAACCCTATCCGAGTGCGTACATACGGCATGAGCTCGATATGTGCACGCGCCCATTCTAGCGCCCACGTGCCCCACCGCAGCCAAGATCTTGCCGACCGCCAACATCAATGACTAGTACTCTCTTCAGCTGGGGGGGATCCGGAAACCTTGCTTTCGGAACTTGCTGTGACCGTCGGCCTCTTGCTACATACCATCAGCATCCGTCGTCAAACCCGTATGTGGTGTACAGTACACGTCGGATAATAGTCACGATTGGGTACTCTTGCTTTTAGAACCTTATAACGGCCATCATGTTACGTTGAGCTGGAAAAATTCCTGCTATATCCCGTCCCCACCGCCACCACCGCCGCTCGGTCGGTTGTTGAAATCCTGTTTTCTTCTTTTTTTTTTCTAGAGGGGGATGATTTCGTCGGATGTGGAGGGCCCTCAGAGTCAGTCGGAATCAAATGGAGCCCGGATTCGAATCGGATTCACCCACGCCTCCTCTGGCTCTTGGTTCTATTGTAGTTGCGAGTAATCTCGTGTGTGTGTTGGGGGGGGCTCCGCCCACTCACTCTCCAGCGGAAACCGCCCTTCAACACAAAACGCTCACCACCCGTGCACCATTGGCCCGGGACTACTGGACGAGCGCAGGAGCGTATGTATGCAACGCCGACAGAACGACTCTGTGGATCCGCACGTATGCACAGCTCGCCTGTCGAGCTGATTGGCCGACCGACCGACTTGCTGTCTCGGCCCTGTCTCTGACACCAGAGCTAGAAGCGATCAGCCTGTGCCTTTGAAATGCGGAGAGCGGAGAGAAGAGGGTCGAAAAATAAGATTCGGAGACTCACCTCACCGTACAGTCGCAGGTTGCATGTTGATGGTGATACTACTAACTAGATGGTAGTTGCGGTGTCGGCGGCTGGCTGGTGGTTGTGTTGGTCGTGGTTGGTGGTTGACAATGGTGGTGGTGTTGTTTTGGAAACTCTGGAAATTTATTTTCCTGACTTAGGTTACAAGAACTCAATTCACGAGGTACTCTATGTAGTTTGCACTGGCAGCGAAAGATGGGCGAAAAACGGCGGTGATCACATGTACCGGGGGAATAGCGCATGGCACATGCACGTGTACGTACCTATGTACCCACGCTTACCACGCAGAGTGCACTTGTCTACACTGATCTCCCCCGCCATAGATTGATATGTCGTTATGTGTGAATGCAATGTATAAGCCGCCTGCAGCTGTGCGAGTGCATAGAGATCAGACATACATTCATCATGTGTGGAGGTGTAAGCAGGTGTGCACCGACACCGTGATCGACTGTGCGTACGTGTTTGTGTGCCGGGGCTGCACGCCCAGCAACAACCACGTAGTTAGGACGCATTGTACTGGATACTGCTCTATGGTGCGTATGTACTGGACTGTACCTCCGTCCACTGACATGCGGCGAGCGGCGGTGCGTGACGGCGATCCTATCCGGCAGGCTGCACGCACTCCTATCCTTATCCTCGTTGTAGTCATTGGCCACTGCATTACTAGTTGCCCATTTAGCCAGCCACTTCCACGGGCCGTTTGCTGCGGGGGAGGAGAGGTATCATGTCGTGCGTACGCTGGAGCTGGCGCTGGGAACTCCCTCACTCGTGCGTCGTCCTCCTGCGGTCGGTGGCGTTCGGCATGTCCGTCCCACCCCGTCTCGTCTCGTCTCTATGGGCGGTGGTGATTCCTGACCTCACCTGGTTGCGTCCGATTGTTAACCGCGCCGCCATCACCGCCACCGCCGCTGGTACCGCGTCCACCATGGATTCGAACGAACCTACTTGGGCCCCACCCACCCCGAACGGTGGAGTGCAGTGGGTAAACTCTTGCGAGCATGTCCCCGTCCAGATACAACACACATGGGAGCCCCGCACTCGTCCGCGAAGCACCTCGCTCGTCTCACCTCGCTGACACTTCTCAGCCGGCCATTTGGTATAGACCATCGTAACACAGCCCGTCCTCCAGTCGCAGTGCGTACGTGCCGTTCTGCCCTCCCCGCTCCTGCTTCAGAGAGATGGATATACTGGGCATATTCCCCGCCACCCGCCACCTAAGTCCTGTTCTTTCGAGCGTATATATTCCCAGATTTTACAAGGGGATACGTCCCTAGCGTGTATATTTCAGCGCCCAAACCTCGCAGCTAGATTTTCAGCACCAAGTATTTCATAGAAATTCAGGATCACTTCTGCACACTACGGAGCGTATTCCCTTGTAAATACACTGCAAATATACGCTGCAAATATACGCCCGAAAAGAACAGGCCCTAACTCGCCTGCTTAGAGCCACATAGCAATGTGTTGCTCCGCAGATATGGGTGCGATCGAGCGAGCCTATAATAGGCGCTATATGGCATAGCATGGTGCACACAACATGGCAGCAGCAGTAGTGGCAGTGGTGGCACTAGTTGGATGAGGATACATATCCCACTTTTCCTCTTCTCGGGATGATGTGAAACCGTTCCATCCGACGACGGCGAGCAGCTGAAGGATTGTCGATCTCCGAAATCTTCGGAGAGTGAATGGAAAGGGCTCGGTCGGCCTTGGCAGTGAACGGGGACAGTCCGGTTCGGATGGCCGTCCACTCTCACACGGAACAGGATTTAGTTTTGGTCCGGCACAGAGTTCATCCATCCTCACTCGTCCAATCACCGGGCAGACGTTGCGCAGATATAATGCGAATCTTCCCCCTCATCCAGCATTCTAGCGCCAACCCCTGCCGATAGTGTGGACAGGACTGGACCGGGACTTTCTGCCTCTCTAAGGGGCCTATGACCGGATGCATAGGAGCCGGGCCATGGGGGTCGGTCTATTTCTCCGTCAGTTCAGTCCATTGCTGTCATCTCTTTGTTTGTTTTTTTCTTCTCTTTTTTCCGAAATACAATGTTGCCAAGTGCACATGACACAACAGCCACCGATGTAGTGTGTCGGCGGTAGGTACTCTGGATGGGATTCTGATGCAAGCTACTCCGATCTCCAGCCAAGCCAAATGATTTAGAGCAACTCCATTGGTAGATAAGCGTCCTTCAATGTACTCTACCGAGATTATGGCTGCGGCGAGAGCGCATTCCATTCTGTTCGCACGCATCCGATACCCCTTCCTGTCCACTTCCCCCCTCTCCGAATGGCCGATCGGGACGGAGAATAATTCCATATAGTCCGTATGTATCTACACATCGAAAGGAGGCCTTAATTTTCTTTGTCTTTGTCTTTGTCTTTGTCTTTGTCTTTGTCTTTGTCTTTGTCTTTGTCTTTGTCTTTGTCTTTCCTTTTTTCGTTTTTTCGTTTTTCTTCGTTGCGGGTGTCTTTTTGCTCTTTCGCATTTCGACTAAAACGATGGGATTGCGCTGTCGCATACCCTATGTCCCTTCGCGCCTCGAATCCTCACCCTCACCATCACCATCGATCCAATCTGCGGTCTCTGAGCGGATCAGTGCAGCTCTCAGGGCGCTCTCACCGAAACGGAGGGCAGAACCGGAGAGAGAACATAAGAAAAGAAAGAAAAAAACGTATAAGGGGGGATATCGATATGGAGATTAGATCCCAAAGTGCAGGTCTCGAAGTTCCAGTTTTTCCCTAATCTGGAGGGGGAGATCTGTGGATCGAATCCAGGGGGTCCCCGACCGACCCCTTGGGCCGTGGGTCCTGGGGAACTGGATTGATTTTCGTCCGTCACCATAGTTAGCGCCGATCTGAAAGCCTGGCCTTCCGGCTCTTCGTTCTCCCCCACTGCTATCTGCAATCGGAGTCGGCCGCAGTTTGTGCGCCAGAGTGAAGTGCGCTGTAAAACCGTCAGAGAGAACTTGCGGGTGGATGGGTTGCACCGAGGCCCAGATTGGACGACGAGAGAAGCCACGGTCGGTGTCCGGTCGCGGTTGGATATGCTGGGCTGGTGGAGAGAAATGCCTCCCCGCTTGGTGCCTCGTCCAACTCACTCCAAGCACTCTAGGACCGTTCCAGCCCCCCCGAGGCCGGCATTCACGTACGAATCTGGTTAAAAGAATGATAAAGATTCCCAGCTCGCGCTAAATTATTTTCTCTAGCTAGCTCACGAAAAGGTGAAATGGAGTTCGTAGCGCGGGCTGGAAGTTGTTAGCGCTCTGTGGTAGGTGGATAGACATGATACTAGTAGAGCTTTTCTACTACAATGACTTATAATAGTCTTCAGTGGCTTCAAACCCCTGGGGATTCACTCTCACCAATAAAGAAAATTTATCGTTGTGACTACTGGGGATTCTGATCCTGAGAAAGACCGCCGTGTTGTAGGGGTCGGCGATGTGGAAGTAGTTGTGATGATGCTGTGCTGGTGTTCAGCGGACTGCGCTAGCATGTCACCCAGCCCAGCTCCAGCCCGCGCTAACTGGTACTCTCCGTGTCTTGCCTGCAGCTGCGGGCAACTGGGCCACATGCATCGACATGAATGACCGGCTGGGTGACGCTACACACGGACGAACTCCAACTGATTGCATGGAGGTACACAAGTATTCCGCGCTTACGTTCGTCTCCGGATGCGAATGATCAGTGCAGAAGTTCTCCAGGTTGATTTCGATTGTACTCTACCGCAAGGCAGGTAAGTACACTCGATATGTCTCAGGGGAAGGTATCATCTATCATCGGGAGGAGGGCGAATAAGTATCTACTCCAACCAGGAATCCGGAGGCGCACCGAATGAAGCCACAAATCCGCAGCAATGGTTGGCGACGATCCTACGAAGCTCGTGATAAGAAGCGGATGGCGGAAAAGCGGCCAAAGCGGCGCGGTATGGTTCCCCACTCTTCGTTCTCTTTGCTCTCATTTTCTCCCCTCTTTCCCCCTTCCACCCCTTCGGCCGCTCGGGGAAAAAGCAACCTCACGCACGCGCTATCCCACCGAAACATTAGCCGAACCCATGCTATGTAGCTATGTTACTTAACCCGCATACATGACGACGAACCATGGTTCTGGATGCATTGTGATTGGGTTGTGTACGAGTGTGAGAGTGTTGTGTGTGGTGTGTGTGTGCGCGAGAGGAGAGTGTGTGTGGAGAGACGATGTGTGCATGGGCTGATGTGGTACGGTGATAGAGTGTGAGTGTGTGTGGCCAGGAGGATTATAGAACTCTCCGGTTGATGTGAAGTCGGACAGAGACCGAACAAATGGAGGTTATTTCCTCATTTTTCTCTTTTGGTCTTACCACAATATACTGCTTGCATGCTGTGCGTCTTCGCTCACTTGCTGAAGAGGAAATCGGCGTCGACGAGAGGAAAAAAGACAGATGGAGAGAGAGGGAGAGCGAGGGAGAAAGGAATTCTTCGATCCGCCGGTATTAAGGACGTATGTGCGTACTCGGCCATAGGCGGGGGGGGAATAACCTCTGCCAGCGGTGGTCCGGTGCGTAGTTGTGAATACTGACGGACACAGACAATTCCCGTTCCTACCCAGCCTACTAGAAGGTCTCCCCATCCCCCCTCCACCGCTCGCCGCCCGAATCCCAATCGCGCACCCCCCACCGCATTCTAGTCTAGGCAGTGGAAGGAGAGAGCGACGTCTGTGGTTTAGTGTGTGCGAGTCCCAGATGGAGAGACGAAGAGAAGGAGAGATGGGGGGCACGCGCCAGTTTCGTTGGCGGATTCCGATCACTGCAGACACAGCCTGGTCCGAATCGATAGGTCCGCAAGCCCTCAGGTTGCGCGAGCTCGTATCTATGTGAGGTGCGGTTTCGAGGAGTGGGGCGAACAAGCTGTCGCTGTCCTCGCTCGTGCTAGAAGGTGGGGGGCTGTTTTACCGTCTTCAGACATCAAGTAGCTAAATCGATCGCTTTGGTCAGCCACAAGCAAGTCTCCCCTACTCCAGTCATGCCATGAACAGGTGTCCAAGACAGACGCGGAATGGTAGATAGCCATCATCGAGCTCTTAGCGAGCTTTAATAATCAGTTGCACCAAGAGCATAGTTAGTAGCTATGTATTTTCAGGTTGTGTCTTTTCGCCAAGCAGCCTTACTATCATACTATACTCACTATACCGAGAGGGCCCACTGTGCGGAAGGGAGCATACCAGCTTGCAATCTCATTGAGGCGAACTAGAAAGAGAAAATAACGGATATGGGGAAACGGCGTCCAATCAGGATGCGCGAGTGGGATTGGGGGAAGGGAATGTTACGCTAGGAAAGTCATTCGATTCCATTCGACGGCCTTGAGGACCCCTCATAACCGACGGACACGGCGGCCGACCATTTGTGCATCCGCTCAGCTGAGGTGCCCCGCCCCTTCCATACGTATGGCCATGAGCTCCGCCGCACTCACTCGCTCAGTTTCTGCGTACTTCCCAATGTATTCTACTCTGGTTACAGACTGCTGCTAGTCGGGGGGAGAGGGGGCTCACCGCTGGAGAAATCTAATCACTGTGCCCCTCTTTGCGATCGATCACGCATTGCCCAGTGTCGCCCGTCGTTGATTGAGATGCGTGCGAGTTGTGTGCGGTGCTATACATGTACCGGTTCACCGCTGGCTAGCTACCGTACATACGTGCTTTTGGGGTAACTAGTCTCTGTAACTTAATACACCACAATTTTTGCAGACTGCAGTTGGCCGGTCGTGTGTGCGAACGTACTACCTGCCCCCGCCGTGGCCCGACACTGGCTGGAGACTGGCACCACGCACTCCGCAGATCGCACTCGGTTATCACCATGCATCATTTGCGGTTTTATATGCTCCCCTCTTCTGGCTCTCCGCTCTCCGCTAGCCCCCCGGCCGGCAGGATTGTCGATCTCGGGAGCTGCGTGGTCTGTCGAAGGTCGTCGACGCAGTCTTCTGAATCATCTTGGGTATTCCTGTCAGTTCGTTAGTTAATTAGTTGACGGAGGAGCTCTCTGCCCCATCATAGCTCTGAGACAATGGATACAGCTCTACCTCCTGACCCGGAGCTCAGGGGGTGTATGTGAGTACCTTATTCGTTGTCCTTGCCATGCCGATAAACCATGTATGCAATCGCGTCCTGATCGTGCAGCCACCTCTGCCATGGGTTGATTTCCTGGGCCCACCTTCTCTATTCAACAGGGCAAAGGGTAGAATTCAAAAGCGGTTAGAATGCATCCTTCTTCTCTCTTTATTTTATTTTTTAAAGGAGAAACGCACAATCTAGCGGGGCGCGGAGGTAATGGGTCGCGAATCGATGTATCGGAAAATCAGAGAAATAATCGCATGTCTCCCTCTTCTGCCCCCCTTCGCGATCTCCCCCTCCTCGTTGTAGGTGGCGTTGTGGGTCTCTCCCTCCTTCCGCGGTTGTCACCCGGTGCTTCCTCTATTTAACGCCTCATCTCATCACGAGAAGGGGGGGGGGCAAGGAAGCATGAAAAAAATAGCAAAGGTGGGCCCACAATTGGTCGGAGCGATGAGCCCTTCGAAATCTAGGGACTGCTATGCCTGCTATGCCTGCATACTCTTTAATGCTCGGAAGCCGCAGCGGAAGAGAGAAGGAGATATTGAGAGAAAGAATGGAGACTTGCTCCTCCGCAGATACCTATAGGTGCCGCCCACGCCGGTGGATTGCTATTGCTGCCGGAGCCACGACCGCGGAACAGACACACATTCTGTTATACCAGTTCAGGGCACCACATGCAATTCAGTGGGAGCTGCAGAAGAACCAGTCGATCGGTAGATATACTTGTGCCCTGGCCCGAGCGTTTTGGCCCGAGCGCGAACGGCACATCACTTTACACATCATTGAGGTGACGAGCAACAGTGCGCTGGAGAATCGATGTGAAGTGAGCCAAGGTTCGGCGCCGTCCCACCTCGAGTGGGTAGCCTGGTTAGTGCCGGCTCTGCTTCTGGGGCGGAGGGAGAGGGGGATGGGAAGATTGGGGGGAGGTCAGTGCCCCCTGCCAGTAAGAGGAGGAGGAGAAACCGAGCGCATGAGCGAGTGAGAAGGCATCATGGGAATAAATACAGGGAAAGAAAAAAAGAAAGAACGCGACTCAACAGCAATAGCAAGTCTGCAAGGTGTGTGTGTGGGGGGGGGGGACAACTAGAGATTACCATAACGGGAAATCCAATCAAGGATTTAGCTCGAAAGGATTGACCTCATACCAACTTGGGCGTCGAACTGATACCTATATAAACGAGCGGAACCAGCCCTTCGTTATCCAGCAAAATCAATCACTCCGTGTCCCGTTCCCTCAACTCAAACAGACAAGCTTGCTTTCCAACAGCCCAGATAACTGGCATATAATCCGCACACACCTCCCCGCTAACGCTTTCTATTTCGGGGTCCGTTCTCGCTCCGGTCTTGTTGGTCCATCCCTTCGAGATGCTCCCGGGCTTGGCCCATCTCTTCGAGATGTTCCCCACGGCCGGCACGATGTTTCCAGCTCCGCCCGGGCCCGGGGCCATGGAACGCCTCAATTGCTTTGAGCCAGTGGCGCCCATTGAGTCGATCACCGGCTGGGATGTTGTGGCGAACGCGATGAGCCACACGGGAGTAAGTGGTCCGATATCGCTATCAAACTCAAACATCCTATTGTGGGGGTACCCCCCTTCCCCGGGGGAGTTTGTAAACGGGCTGGCGTGTAGTTCGCAAGATCTTCACCGCTCCATACTGGTGGGCGCATTCTGGGCTGGGAAGAACAGGCTCACCAGAGCTCCCATTCTGGATGCGCTTAGGCGGGTGGAGATCCTGCTAACTACAAGCCGAATCCTACAAACTTCGTCCTATGGATCGGGTGGGCCGCACACCTCTGTTCCCCGTACAAGACGAGGGCGTGGAGCTGCCGATTCCTCATCCCTCGACCCACATTGTTGGTAACTCCGCTAATTTTGGAATCAGATTCCTGGCGTCCGATGCCCCAAATGCCTGCAGGAAGGGACTGAGCAGTGGGTCATTCGAGGAAAGGTAGCTCATTGATCCGGATCGTACCAGAAGCCGCAAGCTAACCCGGTCGATATAGTGCTGTCCCAACTGCGGGACTGTGTGCATGTAGTTACGTGCATCCGCAATCCCCCGCGCCTGTGAAGACCACTTAACGATACCCACGGCCGACCACCAGTACACGACGGATCGAGTTCGCATCTTCCCTTTGCTCTTGTTTTGCTCTTGTTTTGCTCCACCGAGGCCTCTTTTCGACTTAGATCATGATCTGCATTTGTTTTTCGTTTCGCAACCGGTAGTTTTTTTCTCTCTCTCCTTCAAACTGGCCATCGGCAGGGCCGTACACATGAACTGCCGAGAGCTCGCGCGTGTCTTAGCATTTCGAAACTACTCTGGACGTCCACACAGATTTTGGCCAGGGTGAAATCGTGAGTGAATGTATCATGCAATTGTGTGATCTCGTATGTAGTCTGGTAGTAGTTAAAGCCGGACGGAAGCAGCCTACCACCGATCATTGCACCTTCCGCGACAGATGTTCCGATCGTCCGATGAACCTCTCAGCACCCTCTAATCCAGCTCGGTGGGGTACTGTGTAGACCGCGGCTGCGGGGACACCTTGCGGATCTCCTCTCCTCCCTCCTCCCCCCTTCTCTCCGCTGGACCAACTGCGAGGAATCTCCGCAGGGACTGGCTGTACGTCGAATGTTCACCCAAGATTCCAGTATCTTTTCTGTCGAACAGGTGGTAAACTCAAACCCCGCAGCTGCAAACGAGCCATTGGAGGGCTTGTAGGCACGCGACGCGGCCCTCAGAACTTTCTGCCGCTGCCGTTGGGTGGCATTGGTTGGATGGCGGATCACTGGGGCGGTCCGTCCTGCACCACATCAAAAACGCATTGCTTGCACGCAGCACACCCGCGTCCAGATGTTTCCTTTTTCAGTGCGAGACCAGCCGTCCGCACATGCCTCTGCTGGAAATCCTCCCACTCGAGCCAGCTACATTCGAGCTGCTGGAGAATCCCCGAACCGGAGATAGAGTTCTCGGAGAGAGCCTGAATTTGGCCATTGCAATTGCGTGCTACGGCGTGAGAGGATGCTCCATCTGTACCTGTAGCTCGAGCAGGCACCTCGATGAAGCGCACTCGGAAGAATGTGTTCGCACAAGCCGATATTGCGGCGCTGTGCTTTGGGGTGACTAGGCATCCGTTAGCATTTCCAGCAACAGAAGTGCGAGCGGCTCATGCCTCTCAGGGTTCGTCGTGTTATCGTAACGATACATACCTCTGTATGTGGGCGCCATCTTACCCGTGAGCACATCAGTGGATGCAGAAAATCCGGGGTACAGTAGCGCCCAAGGTGACTGCTACACACCCAGCGCCGAATGAACATCTACGATAAGGTCATAGGCATGCCACCAATCGCCCGAACGCAGGCTCCAGTGGGTTGCGGAGGTTGTCATTTGGTTTTGGTGTGTCACTCTTTAACCGCAGGCGCCATATGGCCAATTTGGCGACATCTTGCATGGGTACGGGAACATCCGCTTCCAACGCCTGGCCTTCCGAGGTAGAGCGCATCTCCACAGCAAATTAAGACTCCGGAAGCGGGGTGCGGCCCGCGGGTGCGTCCAGCAGACATCGATCACGTGTGCTGCACGAGCCGTGATTGGCGAGCTGGAACTCCCAATGGGCCCAATGGCGCACAGACGGCATGCACACCTTATCGTCTTCGTCAGGAAATCTTCTCCCCAATGCGAGTGCTTCAAACCAGAATCAAACACGTCTCTGGCTAGTTCGTACATCGTGACCGGCCACAGTGGCGTGCATGATGGGCCTTCGCTTTCGGAGCTAGGCACATAGTGGACGTGTCTAGGCTTTCTTGCTGGTGATTGACCGGCGGGTGGGTGGCAAAGAATAGCTTTTCCGGCCGTTTTTCCAGCTATCCCTAGCCTCGAAGCATTTCCGAATTCCGCCCAATGGTTAGCATCCTTTGCCAAATCGCGAGGGTGTGCGTGACATTCATCCGGTGGGCATCAGCGAGGTTCAAGGAGATGCCGCGACGTTGAGGAACGAGGGTTGGGCGAGCGAGCTCGGAGGATACGTAAGGTGTTGTTGCAATCTGGGCATCGGTCTGATTCGTAATGTGGCCGCGACTGCACTCGCCCTTGCGCTCTCGGATGTCATCCGAAAGATCTGAAATTGTTGTGGTTATAACGCGATGCTACCCTCACGGGACAAAACACGACCGGACAGCAGCAACGGTCAATCGAGGAACTGGGAACGTGGCGGGAAAGAGGAGAGAGGCTATTATATAGCGAGTGAACTGGGTGCGTCACCGCGCCCCATCGCTCGATACTCGGGCAACTTTCCGCGGCGGATCCATCGAAATCCAGCAGGCATGGGAAAGAAAAACTTGCCCTTCTGTCAGAAACACGGCTATTCACAGGTACTTGTTCTCGTGGTGGGGCCAAGAGAGTCGCTTCTAGTTAGTGCCATCCGGTTTCCGTGGGGGGTCTCGCAGTACCATCTGCCATAGATCTAAGTCGTGGCTGTGGTTGGACGGAGGGGAACAACGCAGCGTAGCAGCAATCTCCACTGCGATGACAGCACAACACAGACAAAATCCGACACATGCGTCCCTTGCAGCTAATACTCTGCTGGCTCAGGCCTTGGGGGGCAGGGCCACAGTGCAAAGACCAATGAGGACGGTCTTCGCGCATTCGAAGCATCTGGGCTCCTCGATGGGAACCTGTACGGTTGAGATTACGCACCAACCTGCTTGCTATGCGACGAGAACGGCCTAAGAGGCAAGCCAAATGACAGCGCGCAGGTGGAACAGTTAGAGCGAACGTGCCGGGGGGAAACACAGTGGTGTGAATCGCACTGTATCTACCTACGGATCGTGGGGCAATGTGATCGGTGCGGGAGCCACACAGCGATTAATCCGCATCATGCATTAGACACACTAGTTGGCGAATATCTCAATCCCAGGATCTTACTCGCTGCATGAGCTGGCCACAGTGCGAGTATGTATCTATAGATATATATACATATGTAGGATTTGGCTGGCATCCTTGCAGCCATTGTGCCCTAGTGACGCTTGCGATACGCAGAAGCCCTAACCCGCCCGCCGTCTGTTACATACCACTTTTAGATGGATGATCGGCTTAGGGTTCCTGCAATACCAAGGACGCTATATAGTGCTTCCCGTTGTACTGTCCAACCACGACCCTCCCACCATCGCCGCATCACTATCCTCCGTTTGCACACATTCACATGTGATTGGTCAACGAATCTTAGCGTTCATCCCATCTCGAAAACGTCTCTCTTCCCTTCCACACACTCTCTCTTCTCCTCCCAACACCAATTGCACATTTCCCCATCCACCTTCGACCCACACCACAGCCATCACAATCGCCCCCTCCTCCCTCCCTCTTCACCGCGCTCCACCAATTCCAACCACCGTGTCCACTCTTGTTCCTCCTACAGCAGCACGGTGACTACAGCTACAGGCCAAAACTCACCATGCCGCTGTTTTATCATCAACCAGCGGTGGCTATCCAGCAGCTTACACCGTATGCCCCTCTCGTATTCCCCTCTTACATATGAGCTCGTGCAGGCAACACTGTGGTACTGACAAATCCCTCACCCACTAGACCTGGACAACCCCGCCCGCATCCGGTGTTCTACCACCCCCCGCCAGTTTGTGTGGACTCCTCTCCGGATGCCAAAATTCCTCCTGGAGCTCCCATAAGTGCTATTCCTCTTGGAGCCCCGCACACTGGTCCTATGCCCCCTCCCGGCTGCTATTTGGGTGGCTTCTGGTCTACGACCGGATACTTTCCCATCGCTCCGGACGCGCGCCCGAATGCAACCCATTTAGATTCCTACCCGGCTAGCTTGCCTTCTCTCGGTTTGCATCCGGTGACCATTCCTCCGGGATACGTTCACGTGCCCCACGTCCCTCCTGCGCCGATTATGCCAGGTTCGTTCCCAGGTTTGTTTGGTCCCCTTCTCCCTGGGCCAGCTCCACGGAGTAGATTGCTGACCGCCGAACGTTATCAGACCCGAACTCGCGCCGCCACCACAGTCACCATAGCGGACGACAAGGGTCTCACAAACACATTGGCGGAAACATCGACATCCGGATCAGAACCTCGGCATGCTCTAGTTGTGGCAGTATTATCTCCCATAGCGAAGATAGCTCGAGCCGAACGTGCAGTCTATGCCGGCACGATCGTCACCGCACTCGAGCTCGTGGAGACGTTTTGGCGGAAGAAATTGAGATATGGAGGGCAAAAGCCGAGAGAGAAGCGGCTGATCAAGCGGAGCCGTCGAGACTCCGGGATGAAGCTGAAGCCAAGGAGAGGGATAATGCTGCCGTTGAAGGCCAGAAGGCGCAGTATGCGGCTGAAGAGGCCCAACGCAAGGAGAAGGAAGCAGTCGAAGCTCTGAAGTGCCGACTTGAGGAAGAAGCTGCCGAAGCGAAGCGCCGACGTGAGCAGGAAGCTGCCGAAGTTATGGCGCGTCAACTTGAAGAAATCGAACGAGTCAAAAAGCTTGCGACAGAAGAGGCCATGGCCGAGAGCCAGAGGATATTCCGGGAAGAGTCTGCCAAGTTCGAGGCTGCTATCAAAGCGGACTTTTCCAAGAAGCTGGCCGAGGAAACTGCCAAGGTTGAGGCAGCTGCTAAAGCTGACACGGCTAAACTCCTCGCCGAAGAACGCGTTACAGTCGAGGCAATCGCAAAGGCTGAAGCAGCTAAGCTATTCGCCGAGGAGACTGAGAAATACCGTAGCGCCATCCGAGAGGAAATTGCTATGCTCGGAGGGGTTACTGATAGAGTCTTATACCACCACCAGTACCTCACTGCCGAGCAAGCTCACTTCGAGCGCCTCCGCGTGGAGGCTTCGCTGAGAGCTGCACGGGAAGCTGCTGACAAACACCAACAGCTTATCCAAGAGAATCTAGAGAGGCTTTACCAGGAGGAAGCGGCTCGCAAGGCTGCTGAAAAAGAGGCAGAGAGTCAGGCGGCTTTCAAGGCTGTCGCCCAACAGGAAGAGGCTGACAGGCTGGAGGCTCTGAAGGCTGCCACTCGCCAGCAAGCAGCAGAGGAAACTGCTCGTCGTGCCATCGAAGCGCAGGCTGAAACGCTCAGAGTCGCCGAGGAAGTACGCAAGCAGGCGGGTTTCGTGTTCGCTCAGTACCCGGAGATCGCCCAATTCGAAGAGGAACAGAAGGTCGGAGAAACGCAGGCTTCGAACATCGAGAGTGCCGAGATCCAGAAAGAACGAGAAATAATCCGCGAGGGTATCAGGAAGGAACTTGGAACTACTGGTTCTCCTGAAGAAATGCTGAAGAGACTCAACGCTATCAAGCTTACTGACATCCAAGAGAGGGGATGCATTCCAGAAAACCACCCCAAAGGAAGAAGCCTGAAGCTCAACTTGAAGAATTTCTAACTGGTAGTTGATTTGGGATACGCCTGGGCACTGTATACCACCCTCAGATTACCGATTGATTTGAAATTCAAAGATGTTTACAGTTCTTTCTCCCGGATTACTTACATCTGTGACAATTTGCGTAGTGACAGTGTAACATGTGAGGAGACGATTCCAAACAATCGAGCCAGGAGCGACCGCATGCCCTAGGTGCTTGTCGTGAGTGTCTATACCAATACATATATGAAGGCGTATCTACACCAATAGATACGGGAGACATCAGCGGTTTGGTGGATCAATCGGTGCACACGCTCGCACCGGACAGGGCGCGTGCGGCGCAAGTATCTTCCGGATGATGCGCGCCGCGGCGGCGCTGTGCGGAGCAGTTTGGAGCATGGCGATACCCAGCAGCGGACGGGGCAGGTGTGTTAGCGGTACACCTATATAGAAAGGCACTCGGGCGGCTCCTCGTGGAGCAGGGCGCGTCTGAAGAGCTCGAGCATGTCTACATATCGCTAGAACGACGATAACGACTCGCGGCGCGGGCCCGCGAAGCGACGGAACCCGCGGCCCCTGCGCGCGCAGCTCGAGAAGAGGAAGCCCCGCCAGTATAGCCTCCAGCAGCTCGGGTGCGAGACGCCCCAGACGGTCGATCGTGTCCTGGCGGAGTAGCACGTTGTCGGCAGACCCCAAGCGAGACAGACGCTCGGTACTAAGCGCAACTCGAATCGCCGCCAGGGGTACTGTCGACCCTGCAGAGCGAGGCCCCAGGCGCACAGGCTCGTACATATGCAGAGCACTCTATACAGCGCTGCCACGTTCCGAGTAATCGACGGAGCGAGGGCATGGACTGGTTCGCAAGAGGGATGATACCCCCACGTGCACCGACGGCCGACGTCTGATACGGGTGGTCCCAAGCAGCAGCAGGGCGTCCATGTTCGTGCAGCAGCAAAAGTCGCTCTCGGCTGCTCGCTATGCAAGGGGATCACTGCCCCCGTCCAGAGACCCGTGTAGCTTCGCCGCCAGCATTATACGGATTTCGATGATCAGCCGTGGATACCTGTGCTGGCTACGACGAGACTGCACGTGGACGTGAAGACGTGGAGAGTGGAGACCTCTCTGGGAACACGTATCTGCAAGGACTCAGTCCCCATCAGTCGCCCAATCCGTTGCTCTGGGTCCCGTATCCGAGTCAGTTATTCCCTTCGAAATCCGCTGTACTCTACTTAGCTTCTTTTGGTAGCTCCCGTCCACTGTCGCCACGAGCCGCCTGATATGAATCCAATCGAAAAAATTGGACAGATGAAACACGTCTACCGCCATAACCCTTGTCCCACAAATGTGGCAGAACTCCAAGCTGCTATACAGGAAGAATGGGATGTGATCACTCCAGAAGAAATCCAAGCCCTGACTTCGACCATGCCACAGTGCATTGCGGCCCTCTTGGAGTTAACGGATGGCGCGCCAGATCTTGGTTTTTTTCTCCCTTTATTATCACCGTTCGTTCTGTATGCTGTGTCCTTTCCGTTTAACCATATTTGTACTAGCGTTATATTCCGGTGCGTTAAATCTTGATCTAATCTGATAGATATCAATTGTCGTACCAAGCGTTCAATCGCCGACTTCCATATTTGAGTATGTGCCTTGGGGGGGGGGGGGACATCAATTTTATTTCGCGTCTATGAGCCTTTGCAGACTACGGCGAACGCCAACAACAACACCAACCCATATCCGTCCGCGAGTCTAGCTGTGCGGCTCTCCCTATGGCCCTGCTGG
>Ga0307516_10000525_pt1 | contig 51244 bp, 48 predicted proteins | sample 19_EM_MG_FD_203310 | JGI IMG/M metagenome (GOLD analysis project Ga0307516, IMG submission 203310) | Populus trichocarpa ectomycorrhiza microbial communities from riparian zone in the Pacific Northwest, United States - 19_EM | ecosystem: Host-associated > Plants > Roots > Unclassified | place... | reverse complement strand
AGCAGGCCCAGGCCATGCAAGACAACCTGAAGAAGGCGCAGGAAGAGCTGGCGTTGATCGAGGTCGAGGGCCAATCGGGCGCCGGCCTGGTGAAGGTCGTGATGACCTGCAAGAACGACGTCAAGCGTGTCACCATCGACCCCAGCCTGCTGGCCGACGACAAGGACATGCTGGAAGACCTGGTGGCAGCCGCCTTCAACGACGCCGTGCGCCGCGCCGAAGCGACCAGCCAGGAAAAGATGGGCAAGCTGACGGCCGGCATGCCGCTGCCGCCTGGCATGAAGATGCCGTTCTGATTCGGTGACCGCGAGCCATCTCGATGCGTTGATCGACGCCTTGCGCAAGCTGCCCGGCGTCGGCGTGAAGTCGGCCCAGCGCATGGCGTTCCACCTGCTGCAGCACGACCGTGCCGGCGCGCAGCAGATCGCTCGTGCGCTGGACGAGGCGGTGCGCCTGGTCCACCACTGCAGCCGCTGCCACACCTTCACCGATCGGGAGCTGTGCGCGATCTGCAGTGACGAGCAACGCGACGAGCGCCAGCTGTGCGTGGTGGAGACACCCGCCGACCAGGCAGCGCTGGAGCGCACCGGCAGCTACCGCGGCTATTACTACGTGCTGATGGGCCGCATCAGCCCGCTGGATGGCGTGGGTGCCAGCGCGCTCGGCGCTGCGGGCCTGATGACGCGGGCCGAGGAGGGCGGGGTGGAAGAGGTCATCCTCGCCACCAGCTTCACCGCCGAGGGCGAGGCCACGGCGCATGTGCTGTCTGAAGGGCTGAAGGCGCGCGGGCTGAAGGTCACGCGCCTGGCGCGGGGCGTGCCGGCGGGCAGCGAGCTCGAGTACGTCGACCTGTCGACGATCGCTCACGCGTTGGTCGACCGTCGCTGAGCAACGGCTCGTTCGATCCGGGCTGACGAAGGCGCCGTCCAGGCGCCTTCGCTTTCGTCCGGCCTGGTTTTACTTGCGCGCCATGCGCACCGAGCTGGCCTTGGGCGCTGCCGCCGCGCGCGTGACCGGCTTGGCCGCGGCCTTGCCGCCCTTGGCTGGCGCGGCTGCCTGCGCCACGCGCGCAGTGGAGCGGCCCGACACGTAGACCACGATGCTGCTGCCAGCCTTGAAGCGGCCGCCGGCGCTGGTCTTGTTCCACTGCGCCACTTGCGAGGCCGACACGTGGTAGCGCTGTGCCACCGAAGCCACCGATTCGCCCTTCTTGCCGGCGCGCAGCGTCAGGCGCCTGAGCGGCGGCGCGTCGGGCGCGAAGCTGAGCATCGCGTTATCAGCCACCTGCTCGGAGACATCGGTGTCGCGGTGGGCGCTGCGCGGCACCAGCAAGGTCGAGCCGGCTTTCACCAGCATGCGCGGCGGGATGTGGTTCACCTCGCGCAGCGCGGCTTCGCTGATGCCCACCTGCTTGGCCGCATCGGCTGGGCGCAGCGTCTTCGGTGCGACCCAGGCCGTCCAGGTGGCCAGCGGGCCGTGGTGGTTCGCGATCGCCTTCACGAAATGGTTGGCGTTGTCGTAGGGCAGCAGGATCTGCTCGGTACCGGCGGCCAGGATCACCGGCTTGTTCATCTGCGGGTTGAGGAAGCGGAATTCCTCCATCGACACATCGGCCAGCTTCGCGGCCAGGCCCACATCGATGTCGCGCTCGATCGGCACGCTCAGGAAGTACGGGTGGTTCTTGAGCTCGGGCAGCTCGAGGCCGAACGCGTCCGGATGCAACACGATGTTCTTCACCGCCTGCAGCTTGGGGATGTAGAGCCGGGTTTCGTCCGGCATGCGCAGGCTCAGGTAATCGGTGGGCAGGCCGGCCTTCTGATTGCGGGCAATCGCACGCGCCACATTGCCTTCGCCCCAGTTGTAGGCGGCCAGCGCCAGGTGCCAGTCGCCGAACAGCTTGTACAGCCGGCCGAGATAGTCGAGCGCGGCGCGGGTCGAGGCCAGCACGTCGCGCCGGTCGTCGCGGAAGATGTTCTGCTTGAGGTCGTAGTCCTTGCCGGTGGACGGAATGAACTGCCACATACCCGAAGCGCTCGCGACCGACATGGCCTGCGGGTTGAAGGCGCTTTCGATGAAGGGCAGCAGCGCCAGCTCGGTGGGCATGCCGCGCTTGTCCAGCTCTTCGACCACGTGGAAGAGGTAGCGGCTGCCGCGCTCGGTCATGCGCTGAACGTAGTCGGGCCGGTCGGCGTACCAGCGCTCGCGGCCGCGCACCAGATCGTTGTCGATGTCCGGCAGGCTAAAGCCCATGCGCACGCGGGCCCACAGGTCGATCCGCGTGGTGTCGTCGAGCAGGTCGACCGGGCGTTCCGGTTGCACCGGGTCGATCGGCTTGGCAACGAAGTTTTCGGCCTCGGTCGTGTCGGCCGGCGGGTTGGGGGCCGTGGCCGGCGTGCCGGCTTCGGCGCCTGCTACCGGCGCGGTGGGGCCGGCGGCCGGGGGCGGCGGCAGCATCACGTCGACCACTGTCGCGGGCTCGGTGGGCGTCGCACAGCCGGTGAACCATGGGGTCAGCGCGAGGGCCAACCAGAGGGCGGCGAGGGCCGGCCGGCGCGCGGCGTTCGAATGCTTCATTGGTTGTTGTTCTTCCGTTCTCGCCAGACGGCCAAGACCTCGATCAGGTCGTTTCCGCGGGCGCCATGGGCGTGTGCCGCATCGGCCGAAGCCGGTCCGTCACAACGCTTGAAGGGGTTGGTCTGCCGTGCCAGGCCATTGGCACACGACAGGTTGAGTTGGCCCGCCGCGCGCAGCGCTTCGCAACGGGCGAGTTGTTGAGTCACGGCGAGGTGGGCAGGTTCCGCAGCTTGCGCAAACCGGCTCTGTTGGACCTTACCGGGGATGTTACCGACCATGGTGCGCGCCGCTGCGCCATGGCTCTCGACGGTGCCCCGCCCCGACCGGGCGGTGGATGTGATCACTGCGATGAGGCGTCACTAGAATGCCTTTCAGTGCCAGCCCGGGCCGGCTTTGCTCGTCGAGCGCTGACGCCTTGTCACCCGGATCGATCACGAGGGTTTGACGACCGCCGTAAAGCATCCAGATGTAGCTGTCGGCAAAAGCGGGCAGGGCAACCAGATTCATGACGCAAAACGAGTCAATTATAGAGTTGGGGCTCTGGTTGACGACCCCCCCGGGCCGCTACCTGCTGGCGTGGGAGCAAGAGCGCCTGGACCACGCGGTGACCGACATCTTCGGCTTCCACGCGCTGCAGCTGGGACTGCCCGAGGTCGACACGCTGCGCAACAACCGCATGCCGCACCGTTGGATCGCCAGCGACAGCCTGACGCTGCCACCCGCGATCGACATGCCGCCATCGGTCGACGAGCAGGGCGCGCCCCTGTCGATCGGCCCGGCCCCGGTGGCTTTGCATTGCGAGTCTGAGGCCTTGCCCTTTCCCGACCAGTCGCTCGACCTGGTGGTGATGCCGCACACGCTGGAGCTGGCGGCGGATCCGCACCGGGCATTGGCCGAGGTGACACGCGTGCTGCGACCTGAGGGCAAGGTCGTCATCGTCGGGTTGAACCCTGCCAGCCTCTGGGGGGCACGCCAGCGGCTGGGCCACGCGCGGCTCAAGCTCGCCGGCGGGCAGCGCAGCCTTTTTCTGCCGCGCGCCGGCGAGTTCATCGGCTATTGGCGACTGCGCGACTGGTTGAGGCTGCTGGATTTCGAGATCGAGAGCGGCCAGTTCGGCTGCTGGCGCCCCCCGATGGGGTCGCAGCGCTGGCTCGACCGCTTCGGCTGGATGGACCGCATCGGCGCGCACTGGTGGCCGGTGTTCGGTGCGGTCTATTGCGTGGTGGCGGTCAAGCGCGTGCGTGGCATGCGGCTGATTGGCCTGGCCCGCAGCGAGCGCGTGAGCCCGAAGGCCGCGCCGGCGCCGGCGCTGAACCACAAGATTCATCGTGAAAAAGAAGGAACGAAGTGACTGACGATTCGAGCGTGGTGACGATCTATACCGACGGGGCTTGCAAGGGCAACCCCGGGCCGGGGGGCTGGGGAGCCTGGTTGAGCACGGGCGGCCACGAAAAGGAACTGTTCGGTGGCGAGACGATGACCACCAACAACCGCATGGAATTGACCGCGGTGATCGAGGCGCTGGCGACGTTGACGCGGCGCTGCAAGGTGGCGATCTACACCGACAGCGAATACGTCAAGAACGGCATGACGACCTGGATCCACAACTGGAAGAAGCGCGGCTGGCGCACCGCCGACAACAAGCCGGTGAAGAACGCCGAGCTGTGGCAGAAGCTGGACGGCCTGGTGCAGCAGCACCTGGTCAGCTGGCACTGGGTCAAGGGCCACGCCGGTGACCCGGGCAACGAGCGCGCGGACGCGCTCGCCAACAAGGGCGTGCTGGCGGCGACGATCAAGTAGTGCGGACGGAAGCGGGTGCTGCTGGCGCCCATGCGGCGAAGCTTCTCGTCCATGACTCGGCTTGCGAGCCGAGTCGCTTCGTCAGCCGCCGATGTAGTGCATTTCGACTCGGCGCTCGCTGCTGGCGGGCGCCGAGGCCGAACCGCGGATCTCGGAGTAGCGGTCGGTGCGTTCGGCCCAGATGTGGGCGATGGTCGACGAGATGTCGGCATCGCTCGCCCCACCGCGCAGCAGTGCGCGCAAGTCGTGGCCGCGAGTGCCGAACAGGCACAGGAACAGCTGACCTTCTGTCGACAGGCGCGCGCGATTGCAGTCGCGGCAGAAGGCCTTGGTGACGCTGGAGATCAGGCCGACTTCGCCGCGCCCATCGGCGTAGGCCCAGCGTTCGGCGGTTTCGCCCGCCACGCCGGTATCGATGGCTTCGAGCGGCCATTCGTGCTGCAGGCGCTGCAGCAGTTCCGACGAAGGCAGCACGTCGTCCAGCCGCCAGCCGTTGGTCGCGCCGACGTCCATGAACTCGATGAAGCGCAGCGAGACGGCAGGGCCGTAGTGGTCGCGGAAGTGGCGAGCCATCGGGAGCACCTGGTCGTCGTTGACGCCGCGTTTGACAACCATGTTGACCTTGATCGGGCCAAGGCCGACTTCCAAGGCCTTGTCGATGCCGCCCAGCACCTCGGCCACGGGGAAGCCAACGTCGTTCATGCGCTGGAAGATCGCGTCGTCGAGCGCGTCCAGGCTCACCGTCAACCGGTTCAGGCCCGCGGCCTTCAGGGCGGCAGCCTTGCGGGCGAGCAACGAGCCGTTGGTGGTCAACGTCAGGTCCAGCGCCTGGCCGTCGGGCGTTCGCAGCGCCGCCAGCATCTCGACCAGGCTTTCCAGGTGCTTGCGCAACAGCGGCTCGCCGCCGGTCAGGCGTATCTTGCGGGCCCCCAAATGGGCAAACAGGCCAGCCAGGCGCGTGATCTCCTCGAAGCTCAGCAACTCGGCATGCGGCAGGAAGTTGTAGCGGGTGTCGAAGACTTCCTTGGGCATGCAGTAGCTGCAGCGGAAGTTGCATCGGTCAGTCACCGAGATGCGCAGGTCGCGCAAGGGGCGGCCGAGCGTGTCGGCCAGCAGGCCATCAGGCAATGCGGATCCGGCGCGAATCACCGGGGCCAAAGCCGCGCGGCGCCAGTCTGTCAGCGGAATGACTCGTTCACCCATGGGACCATTGTGCCGCGCAGGATCAAAACCTGGGTTCGCGCCGGCCAAGTGGCCCGCGCCAGGGCGGAATCAAGGGCAGGGTGTCAGGACCCGGGGCGGGGCAGTTCGCTGCCGCTCACCTGCGGCGCGCGGCGAGCGCCGTTGAAGCGCTTGGCCCAGTAGTCGACGCGCATGTCTTCGACCCGCACTTCACCGCCAGCGCGGGGCGAATGGATGAACTTGCCGTCGCCCACGTAGATGCCCACATGCGAGAAAGTGCGGCGCAGGGTGTTGAAGAACACCAGGTCGCCGGGTTTCAACTCGTCTTTGTTGATGCTGAAGAAGCCGGGTGCCTTGGCCTGTTCGTCGGCACGGCGAGGCAGGACCAGGCCGATGCTGTTTTCGAAGACGTAGCGGGTGAAACCGGAGCAATCGAAGCCGTTTTCGGCCGAGGTGCCACCGCGGCGGTAACGCACGCCGATGAAGTTCATCGCGCCCATCACCAGGTCGGTGGTCTTTTCGCGAACCTGGCCCAGCAGGCTGGGGTCGGCCGGAGGCGGGGAGGCGACGATGGCGCCGTTCGGCTGGATCATGCCGCGATCTTGCAGCAACTGCATCACCGGGTCGTGCGCGGCACCCGCCGGGGTGGCCTGGCACCAAGCGGTCGCCAACGCCAGGGCGCCAGCCAGCATCCAGCTTCGGGGGGCCATGCCGGCTGGGAGCCGGCTGAGCGGGGAGAAAGAGAACCTCAGCACGGGCGGCAGGATACGGGCCACAAACTAGGGGTGTCAAGCGGGTTAGCCGCGGAAAAGCCAGTGTTTTCAAATACTTGCAGATGCGACCCTGCGTTTCTTCAAGGGAGAACCCTGGCTTTCCGCCGCATTCGGCGTGACCAGGCTTGAGCATTGCGCCACGCATCGCGCAGGTACCGCGAGCCACAATGCGCGCTTTTGCTCAAGGCGGGGCCGGTTCACACCGTGTTACTGCCTGGCAAGAACCGCCGAGCCACCCGCTCGCGGATTTCCAAGTGGTCTGATGGAGACAGGATTGCCAATGAAAAAGACATGGATGGTGATGGCCGCCTGCAGCGCGATCGGCGCGTGCTGGCCCGGGGCATATGCAGCCGAAACGGCCCAGATGGTCGGCCCGGCCTTTCCCGACTTTCAAACCGTGGCGCAAGTGCGCCAGGCCTGTGACACCGGGTTGCGCGCGGCCCAGGCCCGCGTGACCGCGCTTGAAAAGGTACCGGCCTCGCCCGGCTGGATCGGCGAGTACGACGCTTACTACAGCGCGACCGAAGACGCCTACGGCCCGATCGGCTTTATCAGCAATGTGCACCCCGACCAGAAGGTGCGTGATGCGGCCGAGGCCTGCGACCTGCGCTGGCAGGACTTCTTCACCAGCACCAGCCAGAACGCCAAGCTGTACCGTGCCGCCAAGGCCTCGGTACCGGCCGACGACATCGACCGCGAAACCCTGCGCCAGACGCTGGAAACCTTCGAGGACTCGGGCGTCGGCCTGCCACCGGCGCAACGCGCCAAGGCCAAGCAGTTGTCCAACCGCATCAGCCTGCTGGGCCAGCAGTTCGAAAAGAACGTTCGCGACAGCAAGACCAAGGTCGAGTACACCGACGAAGAGCTGGCTGGCGTGCCCGAGGGCGTGCTGAAGGCCGCGAAGCGCGACGCCAAGGGCCACGCGCTGCTGGGGCTGGACTACCCTACCTACTACCCGGTGATGGAGCGGGCCGAGAAGGCCGCCACGCGCGAAAAGATGTGGCGCGCCAAGATGAATGAGGGTGGTGCGCCCAACCTGAAGCTGCTGGCCGAGATTGCCAAGCTGCGCCGCGACTACGCCAAGCTGTTCGGCTTCGACAGCTACGCCGACTTCACGCTGCGCCGCCGCATGGCCAAGAACACGGCCAACACCACCCGCTTCCTCGACGAGGTCAAGCAGGCGGTGACCGACAGCGAGCGCCGCGACATCATCGACCTGCGCGAGGCCAAGGCCAAGCACCTGGGCAAGCCGCTGGACAAGACCACGCTGGACCGCTGGGACGTGGCCTTCTACACCGAGCGCCTGCGCAAGGAGCGCTTCACGGTCGACGAGGAGTCGTTCCGCCCGTACTTCCCGCCGGAGGAAAGCCTGCAGTTCGTGATGCGCATCGCCGAGACGATGTTCGGCATCAAGTACACGCCCGTGCAAGCCAAGCTGTGGCACCCGGAGGCGAAGGCCTATGCCGTGAGCGATGCCGCCACCGGCAAGCCGCTGTCGAGCCTGATCGTCGACCTGTACCCGCGTGAGGGCAAGTACAACCACGCTGCGGTGTGGTCGTACCGCGGTGGCTCGACCAAGACCGGCCGTGTGCCGCAGGCGGCGCTGGTGGTCAACTTCGACCGCAAGGGCCTGACGATCGAGGAACTGGACACGCTGCTGCACGAGTTCGGCCATTCGCTGCACAGCAACCTGTCGATGACACGTTACGCCGTGAATTCAGGCACCAGCACCCAGCACGACTTCGTCGAAGCCCCGTCGCAGATGCTGGAAGACTGGGTCTTCGACCGCAAGGTGCTCAAGCTGTTCCAGGACGTTTGCCCGACCTGCAAGCCGGTGCCCGACGAGTTGATCGAGAAGGCCCGCCTTGCACGTGAGTTCACCAAGGGCAGCATGACGGCTCGCCAGCATCTGTACGCCAGCTTCGACCTGGCGCTGCACACCGCAGGCGCGCCCGAGCCGATGGCGTTGTGGGCCAAGATGGAAGGTGACACGCCGCTGGGTTATGTACCCGGCACGATGTTCCCGGCCGGCTTTGCCCACGTGGCGGGCGGCTACGGTGCCGGCTACTACGGTTACCTGTGGAGCCTGGTGGTGGCGATGGACCTGCGCACCGCCTTCGCGGCCGACCGGCTGGATCCGGCCGTGGGCAAGCGCTACCGCGACACGGTGCTGAGCCAGGGCGGCCAGCGTCCGCCAGAGCTGCTGGTCAAGGACTTCCTCGGCCGTGACATGAGCCCGAAGGCGTTCTTCGACTACCTGGCGAAGTAGGCCCCTCGCCAAGTCAACTGACGTCGGGCGCACGCGCACCTGACGAATCAAAAGCCGGCGCCAGCCTTCGGGCTCGCGCCGGCTTTTCTTTATGCCTCAGTCGGCAATAAGTCCAACGTATAACGCGTTAGCGGTATGCCATTGTTTGAGATGCAACGAGGCGCGTCGGCAATCGTCGTTTCAGGCCCATTCCCCAAGCTGATGACAGGGCCGAAGTCTTGACGAAGGCGCGTTCTTTGCTGCCAGCGGGCAGTGCATCAGATCCTGAGCGCCTCAGCCGCTGCGCGGTCGTGCACGCCCCGATGGATAGGTTTTCACGCGCGAATTGGTTTGCCTCGACCGGTAGGTGACGCTAGCGGAACGGCTCTATCGAGCTACGTACTCACGTAACTAGTTTTTCGATAAGCCGTGGCATCCAGGCCATAGGCGTTTGCGCCATCCTGCATGAACGCTTTGACCGTTGAACAGAGTCGTTAGCATCATCGATGAGCGCAGTGCAAAAACAGGTCCGCGCCTTGCTTTCTGCAATTCGTTGACGCTGTTCGCAGGCCACGGCGGCTCTGGGCTGCTGACTTTCCGCCCACGCAACGGCGTGTGCACCGCGCAGGCGGGCGGCGACATGGCGCTGGGTTATGGATCGACGGGAGGACTCGGCACCATCGGCATCTGGCTCAGCTGCGAGATGCTCGCCGGCGGGCTGATGGACGAAGGCGACGCGGGCTATCGGCGCATGAACCTGCGCCAAAGCCTGGGCTGGACGAACAGCATCGCGATCGGCGACGACGAGGCGCGCGACTTCTACAACTCGTCCAAGACGCTGTCCAACAAAGACGCCTGGATACGCCAGATGCAAAGCGGCGGCCGCAAGCCGATGGTGCTGTCGGCCACCACGGCGACGGATGCTGCGACCTGCTGGTCTTTCCACGGCAGCCAGTCGCTAGGGCAGCACGTGGTCGATACCTTGAGCGGCAGCTGGGGTTACCGCTGCTGGGAATTCATCAACTGAAGCATTGGAGGACGCGACATGAAAACCATGAATACGGCCCATCAGGCCTGCAAGGCCGTTCAATCGACGCGACGCAGCGTGCTGGCTGCCGCCGCGATCACCACCTTGCTCGCCTCGAGCCCGGCGATGACCTGGGCGGCCGCGGTCGAACCGTTGTCTCAGGTTGGCGCCAGCCTACCGGTGGCGCAGTTCGACATCGGCGCCATGCCAGCTGCCAATACCTGGTCGCGCGCCAGCGGCTTCGCCAGCGTGCTGGTCGGCGAGGAGCTGCGGACGCTGCACAGCAAGGTGCGGGTCCCCAGCCGCACAGGCGCAATTCCGGGTCGAATCGCGCAATGGCGTGCATTACCTGGTCGAAGCGACTCGAGAGCAGAGTGTGGCCTTGACTGACAACGGCGCTTCGGATGCTGAAGTGGCAGCGCAAATGCGCGCCGCGACGGCGTCTGCCGACAAGGCGGGGCGCGTTAGCGTGCTGGTCGACAACGAGCGTCGCGACCTGCTCGCCGTTAATGGCGCGGTGGCCGACGATTTCAGCTCGGCGGCAGACGTTGGTGCGGTGCGCGCGCGGTCGGTTTTCGACGCTGCGATCCAGACGCTGTCGTCAAGCCACCTGATCGAAGCGGATGCCTTGGCGATGGGGGCGCTGAGCACCCACCGCCTGATGCAAGGCGAGCGCGCCCGCGGCGGCCCGGTGGTATCGCGGGTGAAGGAGTACCTGTTCGAGGTGCCGCATGCGGTGGGCGGCATCGAGGTGTTTGGTGGCAGCACGACCGTGGCGGTCCACCGCTCGGGTGAACTGGCCTCGATCCGCACGATCGGGCCGGTGGCGACCGAAGCTGCCGATCGCTCGATGGTGACGCGCACGGTGTCCGCCGAAGCGTTGACCGAGCGGGCCCGCAAAGAGCACCCGAACGCCAAGGTCGTTTCGCTCGGCCTGCGTTACCCGTGGCAGGCCACCAGCAACGCGGCCCTGGCGGCACGCCCCAGGCAGGCTTTCCAGGTGATCCCGTTAGCGCAGGTGGCGGGCCGTGAAGTGAAGGGCCGTGCGCACTTCGTGTTCTATTCGGTGGAAGGTGAACACGTGGCGCCGCTGGTCTGGCCCAAGGCCAACCCGAATGCGACGGGCGACTTGCGTGAGTGACACGCGCTGAAACTGCCGCCAAATAGCGGTTGATCGGCTTTCCGGCGGGTGTTGCACCGGCCGGAAGCAAACGGGCGCCCCGCAGGACGCCCGTTTTTCATTCCAGGGAATGTGGTGTCAGAGCACGTCTGAAGCGTAGTCGGCCAGCCTCGAGCGTTCGCCACGGGCCAGGGTGATGTGGCCCGAGTGCGGCCAGCCCTTGAAGCGGTCGACCGCAAAGGTCAGGCCCGACGAGCCTTCGGTCAGGTAGGGTGTGTCAATCTGCGCCAGGTTGCCCAGGCAGACGATCTTGGTGCCCGGGCCGGCGCGGGTGATCAAGGTCTTCATCTGCTTGGGCGTCAGGTTCTGCGCCTCGTCGATGATGACGAACTTGTTCAGGAAGGTGCGGCCGCGCATGAAGTTCAAGCTCTTGATCTTGATCTTCGAGCGCACCAGGTCGTTGGTGGCGGCGCGGCCCCATTCGCCGGCCGAGTTGTCGCTCTTGGCCAGTACCTCGAGGTTGTCATCGAGTGCGCCCATCCACGGGCCCATCTTCTCTTCCTCGTTGCCGGGCAGGAAGCCGATGTCTTCGCCCACTGGCACGGTGACGCGGGTGACGATGATCTCGGTGTAGCGACGGTCTTCCATCACCTGGGAGAGGCCCGCGGCCAGCGTCATCAGCGTCTTGCCGGTGCCGGCGGTGCCGGTCAGCGTGATGAAGTCGCAGTCCGGGTCCATCAGCAGGTTCAGCGCGAAGTTCTGTTCGCGGTTGCGCGCCGTCACGCCCCAGACGGCGTTCTTGCCATGGGTGTAGTCGCGCAGCGTCTTCAGTACCGCGGTCTTGCCGGTGATCTCGGTCACGCGGGCAAACAGCGGGGCTTCGCCGGGTGACTCGAGGTAGACGAACTGGTTGATCATCAGCGCCGGCACCATGGGGCCGCTGATGCGGTAGTAGGTGTAGCCGCCCTGGCTCCAGCTTTCCATGGTCTTGCCATGGCGCTCCCAGAAGTCGGCCGGCAGCGGCAGCACGCCGGTGTAGAGCAGGTCGCCGTCTTCCAGCGTCTTGTCGTTGAAATAGTCTTCGGCGGCCAAGCCCAGCGCACGGGCCTTGACGCGCATGTTGATGTCTTTCGACACCAGCACCACATCGCGGGCCGGGTGCTGCTCGCGCAGCGACTGCACGACGCCCAGGATCTGGTTGTCCGCCTTGCCTTGCGGCAGGCCGGCCGGCAGCTTGACGTCCAGCAGCGTGGTCTGGAAGAACAGCTTGCCGCCGGCTTCGCGGTGGCCGGTCTTGGCAAGCGCAATGCCAGCGCCCGGGTCGAATTTGCCTGAGTGGCCATCGGTGGCCAGCGCGTCCAGCTCGCGGCTGACCTGGCGCACGTTGCGCGAGACCTCGCTCATGCCCTTCTTGTGGCCGTCGAGCTCTTCGAGCGTGATCATCGGCAGGTAGATGTCGTGCTCTTCGAAGCGGAAGAGCGACATCGGGTCGTGCATCAGCACATTCGTGTCGAGCACGAACAGCTTGGCCGGGCCGGTGCTGCGGGGTTTTCGCGGTTTGGGCTCGGCCGCGGGGGCCTTGCGGGCGACCGGCGCGGGCGCTGCCGCCTTGGTTTTGACCGGGGTGGGTGGCGCCGCTACACCGTTGGCGCTGTCGTTGCGCAGCGCGAGGGGGGGGCTCTCGTCTTCGGCGCTGGTGGCGCCGGCCTGGGCTCGGTGACGCGCCGATTTCGGCGCGGCTTGGGTTTCGTAGGCGGTGGCGGGAAGGATGGCGGCTCGGGTGGCGGGTGGCTTCGGCAAGGGCATGGAAAGCGGGGCTCAGGGCCCAGGTTCGCAAGGGGGCATGCAGGTGGCTTTGGCTGCCGGAGACAAAAAAGCCGCACAGACGGCTGTGCGGCTTGGTGTGGGGATGCTCGCCATCACGGTCTCGGGCATGAACCCATTATGCACATCCGGGATTCGCTGTCAGCCAGGCGCCGGGGCGGGTGTGACGAGTCGTGAAAAGGAGACGCATTGGTCTAGCAGACCGGGCGTAGGCCGGCGCAGCGGGCCGCCAATGAAAAAGGCCGGCAATGCCGGCCCTTGGGACTTCGGGCGCGTGCCCGGGCGGCGCTCAGGCCGCCTTCTTCAGGTCTTTCACGGCCTTCAGGACTTCGTCCACGTGGCCGGTGACCTTGATGCCGCGCCATTCGGCCCGCAGCACGCCGGCGGCGTCGATCAGGAAGGTCGAGCGTTCGATGCCCTTGACCTTCTTGCCGTACATGATCTTGTTCTTCACCACGCCGAACATGTGGCACAGCTTTTCTTCGGTGTCGGCGATCAGATCGAACGGCAGTTCAAGGTTCTGCTTGAACTTGTCATGCGAAGCCATGTTGTCGCGGGACACGCCGAACACCACCGCGCCGGCTTTCACAAATTCTTTGTGCTGGTCGCGGAACTGCATCGCCTCAGTGGTGCAGCCGGGTGTATTGTCCTTCGGGTAGAAGTACAAGACGATGGCTTGACCCTTGAAGGCCGTGTGGGTGAACTTCACGCCTCCGGTGGCTTGCGCTTCAAGTTCCGGCAGGGGTTTGTTGAGGGCTGGCGTCATGAGGGTGGTGTCTTATGCGGGCGCCCCTGGGAGGCATAGCCCGTGATTATAAATTGAAGTGTGAGGTTTTCCTCGCGTCCGGGCTTACCCCCGTGGGCTAAGAAATGGACGACCTCGCCTTGTCCATCACGAAGGCGCCCAATACTTTGCGGCCCTCGTGCACCAGCACGTTGAAGGTGCGACACGCGGCGGCCGTGTCCATGGTCTCGACACCGATGCGCCGCTCGATCAACGCCCGGTAAAGCGCCGGCGATACGAAGCGATGCTGCCCGCCGCTGCCGAAGATCACCAATTCCGGCGCAAAGTCGACGATGGCCTCGAAATGGGCCGGCTGAAGTTCCGCAGCGTTGTCGACCGGCCAGGCCTGCACCTCGCCGCGCCAGGGCACCAGGACGCTGGTTTCGAACGCGTTGCCGTGCACCCAGATGCGGCCCGCTTCCAGCTTCGAAACGGCGTTCACGCCGTCGAGGTGGTCCGGTTGGAATTTCATCGTGCTCCCTGGCCCTGTACGCAGGGCGCGAACGCGCCCTATGCCGCGAAAAGCCTATGGTTAAATTGTACGTTTTGCGGCGCAGCATGACCTTTCAGAGGGTTCCGAGCGCTGCATGTGCCGCTGAGGAGTTTCCGGTTTGAAGCCCATCGCCAAGTCCAGCAAGCTCGCCAACGTCGGCTACGACATCCGTGGCCCCGTGCTGGACAAAGCGCGCCAGATGGAGGACGAGGGCCACAAGATCATCAAGCTGAACATCGGCAACGTGGCCGCATTCGGCCTGGAGCCGCCGGACGAGATCGTGCAAGACATGATCCGCAACCTCCCACATGCGGCCGGTTACACCGATTCCAAGGGCTTGTTCGCGCCCCGAAAAGCCGTGGTGCATTACTGCCAGGAAAAGCAGATCGCCGGCGTCACGGTCGACGACGTTTATCTAGGCAATGGCGCCTCCGAGTTGATCGCGATGAGCATGAACGCACTGCTCGACGCCGGCGACGAAGTGCTGATTCCGTCGCCCGATTACCCGCTGTACACCGCGGTGGTGGCCTTGTCCGGCGGCACGCCGGTGCATTACCACTGCGACGAGGGCTCGGGCTGGATGCCCGACCTGGCCGACATGCGCGCCAAGGTGACGCCGCGCACGAAGGCGATCGTCATCATCAACCCGAACAACCCGACCGGCGCGCTGTACCCGGTCGAGGTGCTGCAGGGCATCGTCGAGATCGCGCGCCAGCACCAGCTGATCATCTTTGCCGACGAGATCTACGACAAGACGCTTTACGACGGGCTGACCCACACCAGCATCGCCTCGCTGGCCGACGATGTGCTGTGCCTGACCTTCAACGGCCTGTCGAAGAACTACCGCTCCTGCGGCTACCGGGCCGGCTGGATGGTGGTGTCGGGCGACAAGCGCCACGCGACTGACTACATCGAGGGCCTGAACATGCTGGCCTCGATGCGCCTGTGCGCCAACACGCCGGGCCAACTGGCGATCCAGACGGCGCTCGGCGGCTACCAGAGCATCAAGGACCTGGTCGCGCCCGGTGGGCGGCTCGCACGCCAGCGCGACCTGGCCTATTCACTGCTTACCCAGATTCCCGGCGTCAGCGTCGTCAAACCGAGCGCTGCGCTGTACATGTTCCCCCGCCTGGACCCGAAGGTCTACCCGATCGAGGACGACCAGCAGTTCGCCTACGAATTACTGGCCGAGGAAAAGGTGCTGATCGTGCAGGGAACCGGCTTCAACTGGTCGGCGCCCGATCACTTCCGTCTGGTGTTCCTGCCGAACACCGACGACCTCACCGAGGCCGTGGGCCGCATCGCCCGCTTTCTCGACCACTACCGCAAGCGTCACTCGATTTAAGGTTTTTCATGACAACACGCAGTGTTGCGGCGCAGGCTCAGGTCGCACAGCGACGTGAGTTTGAAGCCAAACCCATTCAAGTCGGCCTCATGGGCCTGGGCACCGTCGGCAGCGGCGTGTTCCATGTGCTCCAGCGCAACCAGGAAGAAATCCTCCGCCGGGCCGGCCGCGGCATTGAACTGGCCGTCGTCTCGCGCCGCGATCTCGAGCGCGCCCGCGCGATCGTCGGCACCCAGACCGACATCGTGGCCGATGCCCGCGAGATCATTGCCAACCCCGCCATCGACATCGTCGTCGAGCTCATCGGCGGCACCGGTATTGCGAGGACGCTGGTGATGGAGGCCATTGCGGCCGGCAAGCACGTGGTGACCGCCAACAAGGCGCTGATCGCGATGCACGGCACCGAGGTGTTCGCCGCGGCGCATGCCAAGGGCGTGATGGTGGGCTTCGAAGCGGCGGTGGCCGGTGGCATCCCGATCATCAAGGCGCTGCGCGAAGGCCTCACCGCCAACCGCATCGAATGGATCGCCGGCATCATCAACGGCACGACGAACTTCATCCTCAGCGAAATGCGCGACAAGGGGCTGGACTTCGCCACCGTGCTGAAAGAGGCCCAGCGCCTGGGTTACGCCGAAGCCGACCCCACCTTCGACATCGAAGGCATCGATGCCGCGCACAAGGCGACGATCATGAGCGCGATCGCTTTCGGCGTGCCGGTGCAGTTCGACAAGGCCCATGTCGAGGGCATCACCCAGCTGTCGGCGACCGACATCAAGTACGCCGAACAACTGGGCTACCGGATCAAGCTGCTGGGCATCACCAAGCGGCGCGAGCACGGCATCGAGTTGCGCGTGCACCCGACGCTGGTGCCGGCCAAGCGCCTGATCGCCAATGTCGAAGGTGCGATGAACGCGGTGGTGGTGCAGGGCGATGCCGTCGGCACCACGCTGTACTACGGCAAGGGCGCGGGCTCCGAGCCCACAGCGTCCGCCGTGGTCGCCGACCTGGTCGACATCACCCGCCTGCACACGGCCGATCCCGACCATCGTGTGCCGCACCTGGCTTTCCAGCCCGATGCGATGGCCGACACGCCGATCCTGCCGATCTCGCAGGTGGTGACCGCCTTCTACCTGCGCCTGCGGGTAGCGGACGAGGCGGGCGTGCTGTCGAAGATCACGACGATCCTCGCCGAGCACGACATCTCGATCGACGCCGTGCTGCAGCGCGAATCGGCCGAAGGCGAGAAATCGACCGACCTGATCATCCTGACCCACGACACCGTCGAAGGCCGCATGCGCGATGCGCAGGCGAAGATGCAGGCGCTGAAGACCGTGCTGGCGCCGATCGTCTCGATCCGCAAGGAGGAGCTCGCCTGATGGCCATGCAATACCTCAGCACGCGTGGTGACCCGACGCCCAGGCGCTTCTGCGAGATCCTGCTCGAAGGCCTGGCGCCGGACGGCGGCTTGTACCTGCCGGCCGAGTACCCGAAGGTCGACGATGCAACGCTGTCCAAATGGCGCGGCCTGTCGTACGCTGACCTGGCATTCGAGATCCTGTCGCTCTACATCGACGACATCCCGGCCGCAGACCTGAAGGCGCTGACGGCCAAGACCTACACCGAGGCCGTGTTCGGCACCGCAGCCATCGTGCCGGTGCGCAGGCTCGGCGACGCGGGTCTGTTCATCGAAGCGCTGTCCAATGGCCCGACGCTGGCCTTCAAGGACATGGCGATGCAGCTGCTCGGCAACCTGTTCGAGTACGAGCTTGGCAGGCGTGGTGAGGAGCTGAACATCCTCGGCGCGACATCGGGTGACACCGGCAGTGCGGCCGAATACGCCATGCGCGGCAAGCACGGCGTGCGTGTTTTCATGCTCAGCCCCCACGGCCGGATGAGCCCGTTCCAGCAGGCGCAGATGTTCAGCCTGCAGGACGAGAACATCCACAACATCGCGGTCGAAGGCGTGTTCGACGATGCGCAGGACATCGTCAAGGCGGTGTCGAACGACTTGGGCTTCAAGCGCACGCAGAAGATCGGCACCGTCAACTCGATCAACTGGGCGCGGCTGCTGGCCCAGGTCGTCTATTACTTCGCCGGCTACTTCCAGGCCACGAAGAACAATTCGGAGCAGGTCAGCTTCACCGTGCCGTCGGGCAACTTCGGCAACGTCTGCGCCGGCCACGTCGCTCGCATGATGGGCCTGCCGATCAAGCACCTGGTAGTCGCGACCAACGAGAACGACGTGCTCGACGAGTTTTTCCGCACCGGCACCTACCGCGTGCGCAAGGGCGCCGAGACGCACGAGACCTCGAGCCCGTCGATGGACATCTCGAAGGCCTCGAACTTCGAGCGCTTCGTGTTCGATCTGCTGGGCCGCGACGGCGCCCGCACCCGCGAGCTGTTCAGCACGCAAATCGAAAGCCAGGGCGCGTTCAGCCTGTCGGCTGAAGAGTTCGCAGGCATTGCCCGCTTCGGCTTCCAGTCCGGCCGCAGCACGCATGCCGACCGACTGGCTACGATCCGCGGCAGCTGGGAAAAGCACGGCTCGATGATCGACACCCACACCGCCGACGGCGTGAAGGTGGCGGCAGAGCGGGTCGAGCCCGGCGTGCCGATGATCGTGCTGGAAACGGCGCTGCCGGCGAAGTTTGCCGAGACCATCCGCGAGGCGCTGGGCCGCGAGCCTGAGCGGCCGGCTGGGCTGGACGGCATCGAGGCGCTGCCCAAGCGTTTCACCGTGATGACACCGGATGTTGCCCGCGTAAAAACCTACATCGCGCAGCACACCGGCCTGGTGGCGTGACACGCCGCCGGGCTTGCATGTACGCTGCGGTTTGCCATGGCTGAACCCACCGTTTCTTCGCCCAGACCGCCGCTGATGCCGCTCGACGAGGCGCTTGCCCGCCTGGTCGAAGTGGCCAGCGCCCGGCGCATCGCCGATTCGCAAGAGCTGCCCACGGCCCAGACCCTGGGCCGCGTGCTGGCCGCGCCGGTGGTTTCGTCGCTCGACGTGCCGCCGGCCGACAACAGCTCGATGGACGGCTTCGCGCTGCGCTTCGCCGACCTGTCGCCCGACGTCGTGCTGCCGGTCAGTCAGCGCATCGCCGCTGGCGCCGTCGGCAAGCCGCTAGAGCTCGGCACAGCCGCCCGCATCTTCACCGGCGCGCCCATTCCGCCAGGGGCCGACACGGTGGTGATGCAAGAGCAGTGCGAGCCACTGGCGATCGACGCGCCCGAAGAGCGGGCCCGCGTCCGAGTCACCGGCCCGGTCGAGGCGGGGCAATGGATTCGCCGCCGCGGTGAAGACGTCACGCGCGGCAGCACGGTGCTGGCGGCCGGCACGCGGCTGACGCCGCAGGCGCTGGGCCTGGCGGCTTCGGTCGGCGCGGCCACGCTGCGGGTGCTGCGCCGCCCACGCGTCGCGCTGTTTTCAACCGGCGACGAGCTGGTGATGCCGGGCGACCCGTTGCCACCGGGCGCGATCTACAACTCCAATCGCTTCACCTTGCGTGCGCTGCTCGAGGCGGCGGGCTGCGAGGTCGACGACCTCGGCATCGTGCCCGACAAGCTGGAGGCGACGCGCGAGGCCTTGCGCCGCGCCGCGCAGGGCAACGACCTGATCATCACTTCAGGTGGCGTTTCGGTCGGCGAAGAAGACCACCTGAAGCCCGCCGTGCAAGCCGAAGGCCGGCTGGACCTTTGGCAGATGGCCATCAAGCCAGGCAAGCCGCTGGCTTTCGGTGCGGTGCACCGCGAAAAGGGTGAAGCGCTCTTCATCGGCCTGCCAGGCAATCCGGTGTCCAGTTTCGTGACCTTCCTGCTGGCGGTGGCGCCGGTGCTGCGCGCGTTGCAGGGCCTGCCTGCGGCGTTGCCGCGGGGCCTGCCGCTGCCGGCTGGTTTCGATTGGCCCAAGCCCGACAAGCGGCGCGAGTTTCTCCGTGCGCGGCTGAACGACCAGGGCGAGTTGGTGCTGTTCGCCAACCAGAGCTCCGGCGTGCTGACCTCGGCCGTCTGGGCCGACGGGCTGGTCGACAACCCGCCCGGCCAGGCGATTGCCAAGGGCGATACGGTGCGCTTCCTGCCGCTGCCTTTGCTGATAGGTGCTTGAGGCAGATGGTGATGAAGGTTCGACTTCGTTTTTTTGCCTCGCTGCGAGAAGCCCTCGGTTCGCAAGAGCAGCTCGAGCTGCCCGAAGGCAGCCGCGTGGCCGACGCGCGCAACCAGCTGATCGCCCGCGGCGCGCCGTTCGACACCAGCCTGGCGCGGCACAAGGCACTGCGCGCGGCGCTGAACCAGACGCTGTGCGACGAGTCGGCTGCGCTGTCAGACGGTGACGAGCTGGCGTTCTTTCCCCCCGTCACCGGTGGCTGAGCGTCCTGCGATGGGCACGCCCCGCGTCACCGTCCAGGCCGCTGACTTCGACACCGGGGCCGAGATTGCCGCCCTGCGAGCGGGCGATCTGGCCGTTGGCGCCATTGCCAGCTTCGTCGGCACGGTGCGAGACCGCAACGATGGCCAGGGTGTCCAGGCGATGGAGCTTGAGCACTATCCCGGCATGACCGAGCAGGCCATCGAGGCGATGATCGATGCGGCGATGACGCGCTTCAAGATTCGCGCGGCGCGGGTCATTCATCGTGTCGGCCTGCTGCAGCCGGGTGACCAGATCGTGTTCGTGGCGGTCACGTCGCCGCACCGTGGCGAGGCATTCCAGGCCTGTGAGTTTCTGATGGACTACCTGAAGACCCAGGCGCCGTTCTGGAAAAAAGAGACGACGTCCGAGGGCGCCCACTGGGTCGACGCCCGGGTCAGCGACGATGCCGCACTGGCGCGCTGGGGCAGTTTCGCCAGCAACGCCATCGCCTGAGCCGATGCAGGCCGGCTGGATGCACGCTTTGGCCGTCGCCGCAGGCGGTGCCGCTGGTTCGCTGCTGCGCTGGCGCGTCGGCCTGTGGCTGAACCCGATGGCCTTGCCGTTCGCGCTGGGTACCTTGGCGGTCAACTGCGCCGGCGGGCTGCTGATCGGCTTCGGCCTGGTCGCCTTCGAGCGCCATCCGAACGAGACCATGCGGCTGCTGCTGGTCACTGGTGGCCTCGGCGGGCTGACCACCTTCTCGGCCTATTCGGCCGAATCGCTGGCGCTGCTGGTGCGGGGCGAACCGGGCGTCGCGCTCGTGCACACCCTGGCCCACGTGGTGGGCGCACTGGCCTTTGCCGGGCTGGGCTGGTGGGCCGGCCGATCGCTCTGGGCGTGAACGACCACCGCTGCGCGGCCCCGTCGAGTTAGGGCCCCTTCGCTTTGGCGGCCTGGTTTGGGCCTACCATCGTGGGCAAATGTTACCGATCGACATCAAGAGCCTGCGCAACGCGTTGGGCCGATTCACCACCGGGGTGACCATCGCCACCTGCCGCGATGCGCAGGGCCAGGCCATCGGCCTGACAGCCAACTCCTTCAACTCCCTCTCGCTGGATCCGCCGCTGGTGCTGTGGTCGCTGCGTTGCGCCAGCCCGGCGCTGCCGGCTTTTCAGCAGGCCAGCCACTTCGCGATCAACGTGCTGTCCGAGGCGCAGGTCAACCTGTCGCGCCGGTTTGCCAGCGCCGTGGCGGACCGCTTTGCCGAGGGCCAATGGTCCGACGGTGCGGGCGGCGCGCCTGTGCTCACCGGCTGTGCGGCGGTCTTGGAATGCGCGCTGCACAGCCAGCAGACGGTGGGCGACCATGTGCTGTTCATCGGACAGGTCGAAAACATGCATGAAGCCGCCTTGCCGCCGCTGGTTTTCCAGGCCGGCCACTACCGGTTGCTCGGTGAAATCCTTTGAGCAGTCTTTGACCAGGGGACTTCGATGACCGCTTCCACCCACACCACCCCGCACATCGCCGGTGACCCGACGCTGTTGACGCCGCGCCAGCGCGAGCTGGTCGCCTTGGCCGCCGAACTGGGACGAACCCGCTTTGCGCCGCGGGCGGCCGAGCATGACCGCAACGCCAGCTTCCCGGTCGAGAACTACCGCGACTTGCGCGAGAGCGGGTTGCTGGCACTGTGCGTGCCGACGGAGCGCGGTGGCCTGGGCGCCGATTTCACCTCTTTCATGCTGGTGGCCGCCGAGCTCGGCCGCCATTGCGGTGCCACCGCGCTGTCGTTCAACATGCACGCATGCGCCACGCTGTGGGCCGGGCCCGTGGCCGAGGCGCTGGGCCTGACTGCCGCCGAGCGGGCCGATCAAGAGGCGCACCGGGCGGTGCACTACGAGCGCATCGTCCGCCATGGCAAGGTCTATTCGCAGCCCTTCTCCGAGGGTGGAGCGGCATCCGCCGGCAAGGCGCCGTGGGGCACGCTGGCCAAGAAGGTGGAGGGCGGCTACCTCGTCACCGGCCGCAAGCTGTTTGCCACGTTGGCCGGTGTGGCCGACTACTACGGCGTGCTGTGCACGCTCGATACACCCGGCGCCTCGCAGGCCGACTCGCTGTACCTGGCGGTGCCGGCTGATTCGATGGGCGTCACCGTCAGCGGCGATTGGGACCCGCTGGGCATGCGCGCCACCGTTTCGCGCAACCTGGAGATGAAGGAAGTCTTCGTGCGCGACAGCGCGCGGCTGCTGCCCGAAGGCCGCTACTTCGAGGCCAGCCAACGCTGCCCGCACATGTTTGCGACGCTGGCCGCGCCCTATATGGGCATTGCGCAGGCGGCCTACGATTTCACCGTGCAGTACCTGCGCGCCGAACTGCCCGGCATGCCGCCGGTGCCACGCCGCATGTACCCGACCAAGCAGCAAGCCGTGGCGCAGATGCGCATCATGCTGGAGCAGGCGAGGGCGCTGTTCCTGCAGACGGCCCGCGACGCACGCCCCGATCCGGACACGGACACCCGCATGCGGCTGCTGGCTGGCCACTACACGATCATGGAAAGCGCCAACGCGGTCTGCACGCTGGCGATCCGCACCTGCGGCGGCGCCTCGATGCTCAAGTCGCTGCCACTTGAAAGGCTGTACCGCGATTCACGCTGCGGCTCGCTGATGCTGCCGTGGACGGCCGAGCTGTGCCTGGACCAACTGGGCCGCGATTGCCTGTACGACCCAGGCGAAGGCGACGAGGCGATCGAGTCCATCTGACGTTTGATCCTGATCAAAGGCCGCCACGGCCTTGACCTTGAAAGGAACGGGGCTTGCCCCATTTGTGAGCGCAACGGAGGATACCCACCATGCGTCTCGACAAACTCACGACTGCCTTCCAGCAAGCTCTGGCCGATGCCCAGAGCCTGGCGGTTGCACGCGACAACCCGTACATCGAACCGGCTCACCTGCTGTCTGCGATGCTGACCCAGCCCGACGGTCCGAAGGCCTTGCTGGACCGGGCCGGTGCCAACACCGCGGCGCTGAAAGTCGCGATGGACACGGCCATCAATGGCCTGCCCAGCGTGCAGGGTGGTGGCCCGGTCCAACCGGGGCGTGACCTGATCCAGTTGCTTCAGGCCGCCGACAAGGAAGCCACCAAACGAGGCGATCAGTTCATTGCCAGCGAGATGTTCCTGCTCGCCCTGGCCGATGCCAAGAGCGACATAGGTGGCATCGTGCGCGGCCATGGCCTGACCCGCAAGTCGCTCGAAGCTGCGATCACCGCGGTGCGCGGCGGCCAGACTGTCGACTCGGCCGAATCCGAAGGTCAGCGAGAGGCGCTGAAGAAGTTCACGCTCGACCTGACCGAGCGCGCCCGCCAAGGCAAGCTGGATCCGGTGATCGGCCGCGACGACGAGATCCGCCGCGCCATCCAGGTGCTGCAGCGCCGCTCGAAGAACAACCCGGTGCTGATCGGCGAGCCGGGCGTCGGCAAGACGGCCATCGTCGAAGGCCTGGCCCAGCGCATCATCAACGGTGAAGTGCCTGACTCGCTGAAGAACAAGCGGGTGCTGGTGCTGGACATGGCAGGCCTGCTGGCCGGGGCCAAATACCGCGGCGAATTCGAAGAGCGGTTGAAGGCGGTGCTGAAGGAAGTGGCGGCCGACGAGGGCCGGATCATTCTCTTCATCGACGAGCTGCACACGATGGTCGGAGCAGGCAAGGCCGAGGGCGCCATCGACGCCGGCAACATGCTCAAGCCCGCGCTGGCGCGCGGCGAGCTGCATTGCATCGGCGCGACCACGTTGGACGAATACCGCAAGTACGTCGAGAAAGACGCCGCCCTGGAGCGCCGCTTCCAGAAGGTGCTGGTCGACGAGCCCAGCGTCGAGGCGACCATCGCCATCTTGCGCGGCCTGCAGGAAAAGTACGAGGTGCACCACGGTGTCGAGATCACCGACCCGGCCATCATCGCCGCGGCCGAGCTGAGCCACCGCTACATCACCGATCGCTTCCTGCCCGACAAGGCGATCGACCTGATCGACGAGGCGGCGGCCAAGATCAAGATCGAGATCGACTCCAAGCCCGAGGTAATGGACCGCCTGGATCGCCGCATGATCCAGCTGAAGATCGAGCGCGAGGCGATGAAGAAGGAGCACGACGAGGGCTCGCAGCGGCGGCTCGGCCTGATCGAAGAAGAGATCACCAAGCTGCAACGCGAATACGCCGACCTCGAGGAAATATGGAAGGCCGAGAAGGCGGCCGCCCAGGGCTCGGCCCAGGTCAAGGAAGAGATCGACAAGATCAAGTTCCAGGTCGAAGAACTCAAGCGCAAGGGCGACTTCAACAAGGTCGCCGAACTGCAGTACGGCAAGCTGCCCGAGCTGGAAAAGAAACTGAAGGACGCGCAGGCCAAGGAGGCCGGCAAGGCCAAGGGTGGGCAAGGCCCGCAGCTGCTGCGCACCATGGTCGGTGCCGAAGAGATTGCCGAGGTCGTCTCGCGCTCGACTGGCATTCCGGTGAGCAAGCTGATGCAGGGCGAGCGTGACAAGCTGCTGCAGATGGAGGCCAAGCTGCACGAGCGCGTGGTCGGTCAGGACGAAGCCATCGTCGCGGTGGCCGACGCCATCCGCCGTTCACGCGCTGGCCTGTCGGACCCGAACCGCCCGCTCGGCTCGTTCCTGTTCCTCGGCCCGACGGGGGTCGGCAAGACCGAGCTGTGCAAGGCGTTGGCGGGTTTCTTGTTCGACAGCGAAGACCACATGATCCGCGTCGACATGAGCGAGTTCATGGAGAAGCACAGCGTGAGCCGCCTGATCGGCGCCCCGCCGGGCTACGTGGGTTATGAAGAGGGCGGGGCGCTGACCGAAGCCGTGCGCCGCAAGCCCTACAGCGTGCTGCTGCTCGACGAGGTGGAGAAAGCTCACCCGGATGTCTTCAACGTGCTGTTGCAGGTGCTGGACGATGGCCGGCTGACCGATGGGCAGGGCCGCACGGTGGATTTCAAGAACACCGTGATCGTGATGACCAGCAACCTGGGCTCTCAGATGATCATGCAGATGGTCGGCCAGCCGAGCGACGACATTCGCGAGGCGGTGTGGGGCGAGGTCAAGGCGCATTTCAGGCCCGAGTTCCTCAACCGCATCGACGAGACCGTGGTCTTCCACGCGCTCGACCGCGCCAACATCGAGGCGATCGCGAAGATCCAGCTCAAGGGCCTGGAAACTCGCCTGGCCAAGATGGAGATGAAGCTCGACGTGGCGCCCGAAGCGCTGGCCGAGATCGCGAAGGTCGGCTTCGATCCGGTGTTTGGCGCGCGGCCCTTGAAGCGTGCGATCCAGCAGCAGATCGAGAACCCGGTCGCGCGGCTGATCCTCGAAGGCAAGTTCGGCGCGAAGGACGTGATTCCGGTCCGCTTCGAGGACGGCGAATTCAAGTTCGAGCGCGTCGTGCATTGAACCTGATCGGCCCCTGATGTCCGAGGCGGCGCAGTGGTGACTGCGCCGCCTCGGTTTTTTTTTGACGGGCGCATCGGCATGCCGACGGCGCCACATGTTGGTGCCATGGCCATGTCATGGACTGCGTGGAACTTCCCTGGTAGGTTCCCTCGCTTCCACGGTTCAAGCGCGCCAACACGCGCTGCAGCGTTCTTATGCAGTACCTTGTTCGGCCTCGTGCGTGGTTGGTTGTCGTCGCGCTCGCGACAGCCTGTTCGGTGGGGGTCGCGGAAACGATTTCTGGCGCTGGCTCGTATGCCTCGGCGCCCATCTACAAGACCTGGGCGGCCGAGTTCACCAAGAGCGCCGGCCACGTGCTGGACTACCAGGCGATCGGCTCCAACGCCGCGATGGTCAAGATCGGCAAGCGCGAGGTGGACTTCGGCTCGTCCGACGTGATGGCCAGCGCTGAGGAGCTGAAGAAGAACGACCTGGTGATGTTCCCGACAGTGCTCACTGGCGTGGTGCCGGTGATCAACCTGCCGCACGTCCCATCGAACACGCTGAAACTCAACGGCGACCTGCTCGCCCGCATCTACCTGGCTCAGGTGACGCAGTGGGACGCGCCGGAGCTGCGTGCGCTGAACCCGGACCTGAAGCTGCCAGCGTTGCCGATCAAGCTGGTCGTGCGCTCCGATTTCGCTGGCGCGAACTTCTACCTGTCGGACTACCTGAGCCAGGTCAGCAGCGACTGGAAGCGCCTGAGGAAGGTGTCGGCCCGCCAGGATTGGCCGGCCGGCGCTTTGCCGGTGACGACGACCGCCGGGGTGTCGGAATCGGTCCGCTCGACGCCCGGGGCGATCGGCTGCATCGACTTCAACAACGCGCAGGACGATGGCTTGACGATGGTGCTGCTGCGCAATGCCGACGAGCAGTTCGTCCCGGCCAGTGTCGAGGGCTTTCGCGAAGCGGTCGTCCGCAGCGCATGGTTCACCGCCGGCGACTTCTCTGCCACGCTGACCAACCGAACAGGGCCCCGGAGCTGGCCGTTGACGATGGCCACCTACATCGCCGTGCCCCGCGTGGCGCAGAAGAAGGAGCGCACCGAGCTGGCGCTGCGCTTCATCACCTGGGGCTACATGCATGGCGACGCGCTGGCGCGCCAGGCCCGCTTCGTGCCGTTGCCGGCCAAGGTGCAGGCCAGTGCGTTCCGCGAAATCTCGACGGTCACCGGGCCCCAGGGCGAGGCCTTGGGCGTCAAGCTGATCGGCAGCGTGATGAACTGATCACGAAGATCTTTCTAGAAGACCGCGCTGAGCAAGATGGCGCACGCCAGCGAGTGGCTTGACGCCGCTCCTAGAATGACTCTTTTGTGAACGCCCTGGAGCGCTGGACGAGATGCAAACCCTGACAGCGGTCGAGGCCCCCGTGGTGGTCGTGGGGGCCGGCCTGGCCGGTTTGACAGTGGCGCTGCACTTGGCGGCACAAGGCCAGCAGGTCATCGTGCTGGCCAAGCGCAACCTCGGCGAGGGCGCCACCGCCTGGGCCCAAGGCGGCATCGTCGGCGTGCTCGGCTCCGACGACAGCGTCGAATCCCACGTGCGCGACACGCAGGATGCTGGCGCTGGCCTGGTCGACGAACAGACCGCGCGCTTCATCGCCGAGCACAGCCCCGAAGCGATCGAGTGGCTGGTCGCCCAGGGCGTGCCGTTCTCGCCCGACCCGTCCGGCCCGCTGGGGCTGCACCTGACGCGCGAAGGCGGCCATGCGGTGCGTCGCATCGCCCATGCAGCCGATGCCACGGGCCGCGCGATCCACGAAGCGCTGCTGGCACGTGCCAAAGCCCACCCCAAGGTCACGCTGAAAGAGCGCTGGATGGCGGTGGACCTGATCACCGAGCGGCACCTGAAGCGCGAAGATGCACCACCGCGCTGTCACGGCGTGTATGCGCTGGACATCGACACACAGCGCGTCGAAACGCTGCCGGCCCGCGCCGTGGTGCTGGCCACCGGCGGCGTTGGCAAGACCTACCGCTACACCACCAACCCTGACACGGCCACCGGCGACGGCATCGCGATGGCCTGGCGTGCCGGCTGCCGGGTGGCGAACATGGAGTTCATCCAGTTCCACCCGACCTGCCTGTACCACCCACAAGAGCGCAGCTTCCTGATCACCGAGGCGATGCGCGGCGAGGGCGCGGTGCTGCGCCTGCCGGCGAATGGCCACGCCACGCCTGAAGAGCCCTGGGGCCCGCGCTTCATGCCGGCACACGACGAGCGGGCCGAGCTGGCGCCACGCGACATCGTCGCCCGCGCGATCGACTTCGAGATGAAGAAGCACGGCGTCGACCATGTGTGGCTCGACGCCACGCACCTGGGCGAAGCCTTCCTGAAAGAACACTTCCCGACCATCCACGCGCGCTGCCTGACGCTGGGCATCGACATCGCTCGCCAGCCGATCCCGGTGGTGCCGGCGGCGCACTACACCTGCGGCGGCGTGGTGACCGATCTCGAAGGCCGCAGCGACCTGCCTGGGCTCTACGCGGTGGGCGAGGCCACCTATACCGGCCTGCATGGCGCCAACCGGCTGGCCAGCAACTCGCTGCTCGAATGCGTGGTCATCGGCCGCACCTGCGCCGGCTCGATCCTGCGCAGTGAAGTGGCGGTCGTCCCGCCTGTGCCGGCGTGGGACGAAAGCCTGGTCGAAAGTGCCGACGAACAAGTCGTGATCTCCCACAACTGGGACGAGCTTCGCCTGCTGATGTGGAACTACGTCGGCATCGTGCGCACCACCAAGCGGCTGGAGCGGGCACTGCACCGCATCGAGCTGCTGCGGACCGAGATCGATGACTACTACGCGAACTTCCGCGTCACTCGTGATCTGCTGGAGCTGCGCAACCTGGTCGAATGCGCGGAGCTGATCGTCCGCTCGGCGCTCGTTCGCCATGAAAGCCGCGGGCTGCACTACAGCCGCGACTTTCCGTTGACTTTGCCCGTGAGCTTCCCCACGGTGTTGACCCGGCCGGCGCGCAGCAGCGCGCGTTGAGCTTGCCCTTAGCCGTCACATGGGTTACATCTAGTAGCGGGGCTCGTTACCAACGGGCCAAGGGGCCCAGTCCATGAGTCAAGCGCAGCGCGCGCCGCTCGTCACTGTCAAGGATCTGGTCGTCATTGGCCAGCCGCTGCCTTTTCATGTGCACGACGATGCCGGCCGCCGGCTGTTGGCCGCCGGGCAGGTGATCATGGGCGCCTCGCAGTTGGCCATGCTGCTCGACCGCGGTGCCTGGGTCGACAGTGAACAGGCGGCCACCATACGGCGCGAGCGCCAGGCCACCCAAGCCAACGGCGGCGATCCGCTGATGTCCACCTACCGCGAGCCGACGCTGTTCGACCGCTGGGAAAAGCTGGTCTGGGACCTGGACTCGCTGCTGCGCAAGGTCGCCAAGGGCATGCCCTGCGCCAGCGAGCTGGAGACCTTGGGCCGCCAAGTGATGGCCCAGGTCGAGCGCGATATCGACGTGGCGCTGTTCATCACGATCCGGCCCGCCGAACAGCGCCTGACCCTCTATTCGCTGCTGCATGCCTTGCACTGCGCCACAGTTTCGGTGGTGCTGGCACGTCAACTCGACTGGTCAGACGAGCAGAAGCTGCGATTGGTGCTCGGTGCCTTGACGATGAACGTCTCGATGCTGGAGTCGCAGGGGCAGATGGCTGTCCAACAGGATCCTCTGTCGACGCGCCAACGCCAGAGCATTCGGGCGCACCCCGAGGGTTCGGTGGCCATGCTGCAGGGCGCTGGCGTGACCGACCCGGAATGGCTGGCCATGGTGCGTGACCACCATGAGCAGGCCGATGGCACCGGCTACCCGAGCGGTGCCCACGAGACAGGCGAACTGGCCCACGCACTGCATGTGGTCGACGTGTTCACTGCCAAGATCAGCCCGCGTGCAAGTCGTGTGGCGATACCCGTGCAGATCGCGGCGAGGCAGTTGTTCCAGGAAGAGCACGGCAGCCCGCTGGCCTCCGCCATGATCAAGGCGCTGGGCCTGTACCCACCGGGCGACCTGGTTCTGTTGAAGAGCGGCGAGATCGGCGTGGTGGCACGCCGCGGCGCCAGCGCGACCACCCCCTTGGTGGCCTGCCTGACGAATGCGCAAGGCCTGCCGGTGGCCGGCACGTTGATGCGTGACACGGCCAAGCCCGAGTTCGCGATCACCGGCCCCGCCGGCGAGCGAAAAGGCCTGAGCCGCGTGCTGCCTGAGCGCGTCTACGGTTTGATGAACTAGCGGCGTGCTCTCATCGCGTTGCGGGCTTGCACGAAGCCGAAGGCGAACTCGACGGCTTCCTGCACTGAGCGTTCCGATTCGGCACGCTCGTGCTCGGTCTGGAAGAAGGCGAAGTCCACGTCGTGGCGGATGTAGCGTGGTGGCAGCCGGTTCAGCGCGACACAGGCGATGTCGGCAAGCGTGTCGCTGTTGGCTTGCAGGTGAGGGTAGTTGCCCGCCTGCTCCTGCACGGCAGAGAACACGACTTTTTCGTAGAAGTTGTGGATCGAGGCGGAGTCCATGCGTCGTGTGGGTTGTGCCAGGGTCGAACAGGTTGGCAGTGTCACCTGGGCTGCTGGCGTTGGTCCATCGGGATTGCGTGATGTTTCAGGCGTCCAATCGGTCCAGTACGCGCATCGAATAGTCGACCGCGATCACGTCCTTGGTCAGCTTGCCGATCGAGATGCGGTCGACGCCGGTGGCAGCGATTTCGTGCAGGCCTTCCAACGTGATGCCGCCCGAGGCTTCGAGCAGTGCGCGGTCGCCGGCGAGCGCCACAGCGTCCTTCATCAGCGTGGGGTTGAAGTTGTCGAGCAACACGCTGGTGGCGCCGTTGTCGAGCGCTTCCTGCAACTGGGCAATCGATTCGACCTCGATCTGGATCTCGACGCCGGCGTTCAGCTCGCGCGCATTGCGCAGCACCGGGCCGATGCCGCCGGCCGCGGCGATGTGGTTCTCCTTGATCAGGATGCCGTGCCACAGCGCGAGCCGCTGGTTCTGGCCACCGCCCACGCGCACCGCGTATTTCTGCGCCTGGCGCAGCCCCGGGATGGTCTTGCGCGTGTCGAGTACTGCACAGCCACGTGGGTTGGGCGAGGCGCCTTCGATCGCATCCACATGGCGGCGAGTGACCGTGGCCGTGGCGGACAGCAGCTGAAGAAAGTTCAGCGCCGGCCGCTCGGCCGACAGCAGCGCGCGGGCATCGGCCTCGATCTCGCAGACGGGCGTGTCAGCGCTCATCAGCGCGCCTTCGTCGTAGTGCCAGTCGATGCGGCCCTCGGCGTCCAGCATGAGCAGGCAGGCATCGAACCATTCGCGCCCGCACAACACCGCCTCTTCGCGCACGGTCACCCGCGCATGCACGCGGCGACCGGCCGGGACCAGCAAGCCGGTCCAGTCGGCGCGGCCAATGTCTTCAAACAGCGCGTCGCGCACATTGCGTGCACGGGCTTCTTCGAGTGTTTCGTCGTGGTCGAACATGGGTGATCAGTCAGGGGTCAAGCGGCGCCGATGCCGCGCACCATGCCCTGAACCCGTGGCGCCAGCGCACTCGGGTTCTTGGCGACGAAGTCCAGCATGCGATCGATGCAGCGCACGGCATCGCGTGCAACGGCCGGGTCGACGAAGATTTCGCCCTGGCCGCGCCCGAGGCAGTCGATCACGCCCTGTAGGCCGTTCATCGCCATCCACGGGCAATGCGCGCAACTCTTGCAAGTGGCCGAGTTGCCGGCGGTCGGCGCTTCGATCAGCGTCTTGCCCGGCGCCAGCTGGCGCATGCGGTGCATGATCTGGTTGTCGGTGGCGACGATGTATTCCTTCGCCGCGCCATCGACCACCGCCTTCAACATCTGCGAGGTCGAGCCCACCACGTCGGCCAGGTTGACCACCGCCTTGGGCGACTCGGGGTGCACCAGCACCATCGCGTTAGGGTACTCGGCCTTCAGCAGCTCCAATTCGGTCGCGCGGAACTCGTCGTGCACGATGCAGGTCCCGTTCCACAGCAACATGTCGGCGCCGATGTTCTCCTGGATGTAGCGGCCCAGATGCTTGTCAGGGGCCCACAACACCTTCTGGCCCTGGTCCTTCAAGTGCTGCACGATGGCCAGCGCGCAGGAGCTGGTCACCATCCAGTCGGCGCGGGCCTTCACCGCGGCGCTGGTGTTGGCGTAGACGACGACCTGGCGGTCCGGGTGTGCGTCGCAGAAGGCAGCGAAGTCGTCCGGCGAGCAGCCCAGGTCGAGCGAGCAGGTAGCGTCCAGATCGGGCATCAGTACCCGCTTGTCCGGCGACAGGATCTTGGCCGACTCGCCCATGAAGCGAACCCCGGCAACGATCAGCGTCTGGCTTGCATGATCGCGGCCGAAACGGGCCATCTCCAGCGAGTCGGCGACGCAGCCGCCGGTTTCCAGCGCCAGGTCCTGCAGGTCGTCTTCGACGTAGTAGTGGGCGACGAGCACCGCATTCTTCGCCTTCAACAAGGCGGCGGCCTTGGCCTTCAGTTCTTCACGCTGCGGCCGCGTCAACGGCGGCGGCACCTTGGCCCAGGCATGCGCGGTGCAGGTCGCACCGGTCGCGTCTTGCCGGGTGTAGTCGTAGACGGCTTCTGTCATGGCGAAATTCTAGGTGGCAGGTGGTTCGCGGGGCGGGGGCAGGGTCTTGGCGCGGCCAGCGCACGGCCAGTCCACGGCTTGGCTTGCAAGCCAAGCCGGCTGCGCAGGCGACAGGATGTGCGCAGGCACATCCCGCCGTCCGGCTCCGCCCAAAGCGGCCGCGCATCCTCTCGAAGGGTGGCCGCAGTACCTTGCGGCCGGGTGTTCCATTTCTAAGCTTCAGCGAAGAAGCGGCTCGGCGGCATGCCGACGGCGCGGGTCACCATCGCGCTGAAGGCGCTCGGGCTGGCGTAGCCCAGTTCGGCGGCGATCAGGTTCATTGGCAGCTTGCGCGCCGCCATCGTCAATGCCTTGGCCAACAGCAGCTGCTGGCGCCACTGGCCGTAGCTGGTGCCCAATTCCTCGGTGAACCAGCGCGACAAGGTGCGCGCGCTGGTCGCGGCTTCGGCGGCCCAGCCTTCGATGTCGGCGTGGCGCAGCGGTTCGTCCAGCATCGCATCGCAGACGCGCCGCAGCCGGCCTTCACGCGGCAGCGGCAGGCCCAGTTGCACGCTGCGGGCGCGGCGCAATTCATCGAGGATCAGCGTGTTGATGCCTTGCTCGCGGGCTCGGTCCGGCTCATCAACAGCCTCGCCGTCTGGCGCGGTTGCCAGCTGGATCACCAGCTCGCGCAGCAACGGCGTCACGTCGAGCACACGGCACTGGCCCCAGTCGCCGCTCAGTTGCTGGACTGCGCTTTCGTGCAGGTACACCGTACGCAGGTCCGCCTGCTCGACGGCGGTCACGGCGTGCACCACACCCGGCGGGATCCACACGGCGCGAGATGGCGGCACGAGATAACTGCTGTCCGGCCCATCGGGATCAGGGCCCCAAGGCCCGGGCAGCTGCCCGGACCGCCCGCCAAGGGGACCAAGGAACTCGGGAGCGGCCCGTCGTTCCTTGAAGGCCGACACCCGCACCGCGCCGCTCATCGAGAACACCAGCTGCGCCCAGTTGTGCCAGTGCGGTTGGATGTCCATGTGATACGCCATGTGGCGCGCCTTGCCGCGCAGCGGCCGCGCGGTAGTGGGCGCATAACGCATCGGGTCGAGCGGCGGCACGCTGGTCCGGTTGCGGGCGGTGGTGGGGGCAGGGCGCTTTGGCATGAATTCAATAGAACTTGTCGATCTATCGTAACCCGGACGACCGCCGCCTGCCTACAGTGAGCCCATGAACTCAGTCACCGTCCCTTTGCCCGCTGCGGCCGCAGCGCGCCGCGACTTCGCCACCATCGGCCTGATCGGCATGGCACATGGCTGCTCGCACTTCTTCCACATGCTGCTGCCGCCGCTGTTCCCGGTCTTCATCCGCGAGTTCGGCCTCAGCTATTCCGAGCTCGGGCTGTTGGTCACCACCTTCTTCGTGATCTCGGGCATCGGCCAAGCGCTGGCCGGCTTTCTGGTCGACAAGACCGGCGCGCGGCCGGTGCTGTTTGCAGCGTTCGGCTGCTTCATTCTTGCGGCGCTGGCTGCTGCATCGGCCAACGGGTTTGGCGGGCTGATGCTGGCAGCATCGTTGGCAGGCCTGGGCAACTCGCCGTTCCATCCGGTGGACTTCACGATCCTGAACAAGCGCGTCTCGCAGCCGCGACTGGGCCACGCCTTCTCGGTGCACGGCATCTCGGGCAACCTGGGCTGGGCGCTGGCGCCGGTGTTCTCGATCGGCATCAGCGAGGCCACCGGCAACTGGCGCATGGCCTACGTTGGCTGCGCGCTCGTGGCGGCGGTGATCTTGCTGCTGCTGGTGCTGAACCGGGAGGCGATCGACGACCGGCAGGGCAGCTGGGCCCATGAGCGCGCCGGCGCGGCTGCGTCCTCGGCGCCTGCCGAGCACCCGATGGCCTTCTTGCGCCTGCCCTCGGTGTGGCTGTGCTTCTCGTTCTTCTTCTTTTCGACCGCGGCCCTGAGCGCGATCCAGAGCTTCGCCAGCCCAGCCTTGCAGCAGATGTTTGGTCTGCCCGGAACCATCACGGCCTTCGTCGTGACCGGCTACATGCTGTGCGGCGCGGCAGGCATGCTGGTGGGCGGCTTCTGGGTGGCGCGCTCGGCTTCGCTGGAGCGCAACATCGGCTTCGCGATGGCGGGCTCAGCGGCGCTGCTGCTGCTGGCCGGCTCGGGCTGGCTGCCAGGCCTGGCAACGGCCGGCATCGCCGCGCTGGCCGGCTTCGGCACCGGCCTGGCGGGCCCGTCGCGCGACATGCTGATCAAGCGTGCGGCGCCGCCCGGGGCCACCGGTCGCGTCTACGGCACTGTGTATTCGGGCCTGGACGTGGGCTTCGCGTTGGCCGCCCCGGTTTTCGGCGCGCTGCTGGACCATGGCCGCGCGAACGATGTGTTCTACGGTGCGGCCCTGGCTTTGATGCTGGGCATCGGCGCCGCCAGCCTCGTCGGCGTTTTCCGCCGGAGACATCCCGCCTAGGCGCGCGCGGCGTCGCCGCCTGTCAAGTGGCGTGCGCGGATCCGGCTTGCCGGTCCGCTGCACGAGCTCCCTCGGGGGGCCGAGCCCGGACACGAACAGTCCAGTGGACTGTTCGTGCCTGGCGAGGGGCCGGGCCTCTGGCCCGGTGCGGCCTGCAAGGCAGCCCCGGGAGGGGGCGTGGGGGCCTCACTGTCCCGCGCTACAGTGGCGCGCATGCCTGAATCCACTTCTTCGCGCCTCGCCGGCCATGCGCTGGTCGAGGCGCTCGTCGCCCAGGGTGTCGACACCGTTTTCGGCGTGCCTGGCGAGAGCTACCTCGCGGTGCTCGACGGCTTTCACGAGCACCGCGAGCAGATCCGCTTCATCGCCTGCCGGCAAGAGGGCGGCGCCGCCTTCATGGCCGATGCCCATGCGCGCCTGACCGGCCGGCCCGCTGTCTGCTGTGTGACGCGCGGCCCAGGCGCCACCAATGCCGCGATCGGCGTGCACACCGCGTTCCAGGACAGCGTGCCGCTGATCCTGCTGGTTGGGCAGGTGGCGTCGGACCAACGCGACCGAGAAGCCTTCCAGGAGCTGGACTACCGCCAGGTCTTCGGCCCCGGCACCCTCGGCATGGCCAAGTGGGTGGCCGAGGTGCACGACGCGAACCGCCTGCCCGAGTACATCGCCCGGGCCTTCCACGTGGCGATGCAAGGTCGACCCGGCCCGGTGGTGTTGGCACTGCCCGAAGACCTGCTGACCACGCCGACGGCCGCGCCGGTGCTGCCCCGCGCCGAACCGGCCGAAGCCTGGCCAGCGCCCGGTGCCTTGCGAGATCTGCGGGCGAAGCTGCTGGCCGCCCAGCGGCCCTTCATGATCGTCGGTGGCCATGGCTGGACGCGGGACAGTGCCTTGGCATTGCAGCGCTTTGCCGAGAACTGGCAACTGCCGGTCGGCTGCGCCTTCCGCTACCAGGACACCTTCGACAACCAGCACCCGCAGTACGCCGGTGATGTGGGCATTGCGATCAACGCGGCGTTGGCGAAACGCATCCGCGACGAGGCTGACCTGGTCATCGCCGTCGGTGTGCGTCTGGGCGAGATGACGACCAGCGGCTACACGTTGCTGATGCCGCCGCGGCCGCGGCAGGTGTTGGCGCACCTGCACCCGGGCGCCGAAGAGCTGGGCCGCGTCTACGCGCCGGACATCGCGTTGCAAGCCTCACTCAGCTGCGCGGGCAAGGCGCTGGAAACACTCGCAGCGCCGCCTGAACTGCCGTGGTCTGCCTGGACAGCGTCAGCCCACGCCGACTACGAGAACAATCGCGAACACCCACCGGTCGAACCGCTGGACATGGCGGTGGTGATCAAAACCATCGAGCGCCTGGCGCCGGCCGATACCATCTACACCAATGGGGCCGGCAACTACGCCGGCTGGCTGCACCGCTACCTGCGCTACCGCGGGCTGGCGCTGGCCGGCAAGACCCAGCTCGCACCGACAGCCGGCTCGATGGGCTATGGCCTGCCGGCCGCGGTGGCCGGGAGCCTGACGCAACCGCATCGCCTGGCGATCAACCTGACCGGTGACGGTGACTTCTTGATGAACGGTCAGGAGCTGGCCACCGCCAGCGCGTACGGCGCAACCAAGCTGATCAGCATCGTGGTCGACAACGCGACCTACGGCACCATCCGCATGCACCAGGAGCGCGAATACCCCGGCCGCGTCAGCGGCACCTACCTGGCGAACCCGGACTTCGCTGCATTAGCCCGCGCCTACGGCTGGCAAGCCGCGACGGTGGAGCGCACCGAGGACTTCGAGCCGGCCTTTGCCGTCGCGCTGGAGGCGGGCCGACCGAACCTGCTGCATCTCAAGCTGGACCCGAATGTCAGCCATACCCGCGGCACCTTGGCGAGCATCCGTGAGGCCGCACTGGCGCGGCAAAGTGCCGCTGATTGACGTTTCGTTCAGGATGACGACCCTTAGCAGTCAGCCGGTGGAAATAGACTGCCCGCCGCCCATCTGGCGCCTGCAGCCGCCAGTGCGGGATTCAATCTGATTGCTGCGAACTCTGTTCAGGGACCACTTTTCCATGCGTTCTTCCAAGCTTCTTTTGACGGCTGTCGTGGCCACCGCATTCCTGGCCGGCTGCGCGGGCACGAATTTCAAGCGTCCGGATGCCCAGGCCTTCCAGCTCGGCAAGTCGACCACCGCTGACATCACGCGCGTCATGGGGGCTCCGGCCGCGACCGGCGAGGCGATGAAGAACAACGAAAAGGTGAAGTCGTCGCGCTACGCCTATGCCGAAGGTGCAGGCAGTGGCCGCTATCCTGGCGTCACGCCTGCCCGTGCGATGGTGTTCACGACCTTCAATGATGTGCTGGTAGGGCAAGAGTTCATCAGCTCGTTCCCGGACGACGCGACGGAGTTCGACGACACCAAGGTGCCTGGCATCGTCAAGGGCAAGACCACCCGCTCTGAAGTGATGGCCCTGCTCGGCAAGCCGAATGGCGAAGCGATCTATCCGCTGATCAAGAGCAAGGACCAGAACGCCATGGTGTACAGCTACACCCACGTGAAGGGCAGCGTCTTCAACATGAAGCTCTACAGCAAGAGCCTCGTGGTCTCACTGGATTCGACGAACGTCGTGTCGGATATCGAATTCGCCTCGACCGGCGAGAAGTAAGCCGCTTCGCGTGCCGCCGCGGTTCGCGCATTGGGCGCAACCGCGGCGATGTTCGAATTCAGGCCTTGCGGCTGCCCACCAGCAGCACCACGCCGGCCAGCACCACGGCCACCGCGGCCCACTCGAAGCCGGTGACCGATTCGCCGGCGATCGCCACGCCCAGCAGCATCGCGATCACGGGGTTGACGAAGGCGTAGCTGGAGGCCAGTCCGGCCGAGGACTGTGCCAGCAGCACCATGTAGGCGTTGAAGGCGATCAGCGAGCCGAACACCACCAGGTAGATCCAGGCGGCCACGGCCTCGGGTTGCGGCGGCCACTCGGGCGTTTCGCCGGTCACTGCGGTCAGGATCATCAGCACCACGCCGCCGCACAGCATCTCGCTGGCAAAGCCCATCGCGCCGGGTGCCAAGGGCAGGGTGCGTTGGCTCAGCACGCTGCCGATGGACCAGCTGATGCAGGCGACTGTGACGGCGATCAGGCCCTGCATCGAGGCCTGGAAGCTCGCCCCTTGCGTCAGCATCAGCACGCCGACCACGCCGACGGCGATGCCAGCACTTTCCATCCGCCCCGGCTTGATGCCGTAGCACAGGTTGAGCATCGCGATGATCAGCGGCAATACCGCGATGAAGGCCACCACGACGCCGGAGCCGACCGAGGTCTCGGCCATTGCCGTGCCGCCCATGCCGCCACCCAGCATCAAGGTGCCGCAGATCAGCGCGTTGCGCCATTCGGTGCGCGTGGGCATCGGCGTGCCACGCCATCGCAGCCATGCCATCAACAGCGCGCCGGCGGCGAGAAAACGCGTGCCCATCTGGAAGAAGGGCGGAAAGCTCAACAGCGCGTACTTGATCGCCAGGTAGGTTGAGCCCCACACCAGCCAAGTGGCGGCGAGGCAGGCGATCAGCAGCGGCGACAGCCCCAAAACGGGCGGGCGGGTGGCAATGGTCGTCGTCATGAGCATGAATGTTAGGCAAGCCAGTTCGTGTTTTCCATATTCAGTTCAAGGTGATGAACTGCGTTTGCCTTTGATTTCAAAGTCGCGCTGGTGATACGCTTTGGCCATGCCACCGCCCATCGATTTCGACACCTACGACGCCCGCATCCTGGCCGAACTGCAAGCTGACGCCCGCTTGTCGATGACCGAGCTGGGGCGTCGCGTGCACCTGTCGCAGCCCGCAGTGACCGAGCGCGTGCGCAAGCTAGAGGCGGCTGGCGTGATCACCGGGTACCGCGCGACGGTCAACCTCAAGGCGCTGGGCTACGGCATACGTGCGGTCATCCGCGTTGGCCGCACCGAGTTCGAACGCATCGTCAGGCTGGTGCAAGACACGCCCGAGGTCGTCAATGCCTACAACGTGACCGGCGAAGACAGCTGGGTGTTGGACATCGCCGTGACCGATGTGGCGCACCTGGATTCGGTGGTTTCTCGCTTTTGCGAGCTGTCGGTAACCAGCACGTCGATCATCCTCAAGGCGGTGCGAGAACACCAGCCGGTGGCCCCGGCGCGCAGCGAGAATCCACCGGCTTGAAGCTTGCTTGAAATCCGCCATGGACAAACCCGTTTCGACCTGCGACCTGTGCGACCGCTTCCGCGATTCAGACGACAGCGGCTTTCGGGTGCTGCGCGGCGTGTTCCGCTCCTTTGGTGGCCGCGCCGCGTTCCACGGCCCAGTGCGGACGGTGCGCTGCTTCGAAGACAACTCGGTGCTGCGGGCATTGGTGCAGACACCGGGCGAGGGCCGGGTGATCGTCGTCGACGGTGGGGCCTCGACGCAACGCGCGCTGCTGGGCGGCAACTTGGCCAATTTCGCGGCCAGCAACGGCTGGGCCGGCGTGCTGATCAACGGCGCGGTGCGCGATCTCGCCGAGCTGCGCGCAGCCGATGTCGGCGTCTTTGCGCTGGGCCATTGCCCGATGCCCTCGCAAAAGCGCGATGAAGGCCAGCTGGACGTACCGGTGCGCATGCAAGGCGAGTGGGTCCGCCCTGGCGACTGGCTGTATGCCGACGAAGACGGCGTGGTCGTCTACCTGACGGCGCTCTGAGCGCAGCAAGAGCACCGTTTCGCCGGGCCTGCCCCGGCGGGCTTCACCAAAGCGCCGACGTCGCAGGGCGTGAGGTCCCGAGACCACACAATCAGGCGCGGCGGCATGAGCCGAAGGCTACAATGTGCAGCTTCGTCGGGGTGTAGCGCAGCCTGGTAGCGCAACTGCTTTGGGAGCAGTGGGTCGGATGTTCGAATCATCTCACCCCGACCATTCAAATCACGGCCTGGCGCCCTTCAGCGCGCGAGGCCAGGCAAGCCCGAATCGAATAAGCAATTCGGCATTCGCCAAGCGCACACTCCGTACGATACTGGTCCCTGTTGGCGGAACGCCTTTGCGGCGTACTGCCTCTCTCTCAGGAGACCGCGCATGAACGTTGTTCGCCTGCTGCGCCCGATCTTGGTGCTGTTGTCAGCGGGTGCCGTCGGTTTGGCGCCAGCGCCGGCAGCCGCACAAGAATCGGCCCACGTTCTGCATTTGGCCAGCCTGGAGTGGTTGCCGTATGTCGGCCCGGGCTTGGCGCAAGACGGGCTGTCTGGCGCCGTTGCGACGGCGGTGGCCAAGCAGTTTGGCTACACAGCCAAGATCGACTACTTTCCTTGGACCCGCGCGATGCAGGTTGGCAGGGAAGACGAGAGTTTCTCCGGCTACTTTCCAGCCTATTACACGGAAGAAAGAGCGCGGCAATGTCACTTTACCGCGCCGATGGGCCACAGCAGCGTAGGCTTGGCTTACCTCAAGGACAAGCCCTTGAAGTGGCATACCCTGAGCGACTTGGTCGGGATGAAAATAGGCGTGGTGGCAGGCTATTCAAACGGCGCCGAGTTTGACGCCTTGGTGAAGCAGGGAAAACTGACGATCGACGCCTCGCCAGGTGACACCTTCAACCTCAAGAAGCTGTTGGCCGGCCGGGTGCAGGCAGCGGTTATTGACAGATCGGTATTACGCTATCTGCTGTTGACCGAACCCGCCTTGATCAACGAGCGCGAACAGATTGCGTTTCATGAAAACATCCTCGCGGAATTGTCTCTGCACGTCTGTTTCAAGCTCACGCCGGCGGGGCTCAAGCTTCAACAGAGTTTTGATGCCGCCTTGCAGGCCGTGGACATCAAGAAAATAGAAGCGGCTTATTTCCAGCGTCTGGAAAATGAAGTGAAGCTGAAGACGAAATGACTCGCCTGCGATGTCATCTCAGCCGAATATCTATGCCTGATATGCGCCCCGATCTGCGCCCCGTCCTGTGGGGCTCCGCGGCCGCCAGCGACTAACCCTGATGTACTCGAAACTGAGATCAGCGATTGTCCTGACTGTCGTCGTCGGGCTCTTGATACCGGTTTCCGTCGGCAGCTTCTTCACGCTGGGTCAACGCGAAAAAGCGTTGAACCAGAGGATGCTGTCGGACCATGAACGCCTGACCGAAATTCTCGCCCTGGGAATGCAGGAGCCGCTTTGGAACCTGAATCCCAATGGCGGCCTGCCGCTTCTGGAATCGCTGCTGAGCGATCGACGCATCGTCACTGTCGCTGTGCGCGACAACAAGGGCCGAGAGTTTTTGTCGAAGCAATACCCAGAGCGCCGACAAGGAGGCGAGGGCGGCCAATTGACGTTGGAGCGCAATGTCGTCAGCCAAGGCGGTGAGGTCATCGGCCAGGTCAGCCTGGAGATGGACAAGGGCCAGTTCGACAGCGAGGTTGCCACCGATCGCCGGCTGTTTGCCTGGACCGTGATCGGACAATTGTTGCTCAGTCTGGTCTTGATCGTCACGCTGCTGCAGCGCCGCGTATTGGACCCGGTGAAACGCCTGATGCGCGAATCTGGCCGATTGGCGGCGCGTGATCTCGCCACGCCTTTTGTATGGAAACAAAAGGACGAGCTGGGCAGCCTCGGGGTCAGCCTGGAACATACGCGACGCGCATTGCAGGCTTTGTTCAGCGAGATCGAATCCAAGAACCAGATGCTGGAAAAAGACATAGAGCAGCGTGCGTTGACGGAACAGGAGCTTCAACGCCACCGTGACCATCTGGAAGAGCTGGTTCGCGAACGCACCCTCGAGTTGCAAACAGCAAAAGAACGGGCCGATATCGCCAATCAGGCCAAGAGTAAATTCCTGTCGAGCATGACGCATGAACTGCGCACCCCGCTGAACGCGATACTGGGTTATGCACAAATCCTCAAATACGACAAAGGCTTGACTGAACGACAGACTGCCGGACTGAACACCATTCAGCAGAGCGGCGAGCATTTGCTGACGTTGATCACCGACCTGCTCGACATGGCAAAGATCGAATCTGGAAAATTCGAATTGTTGCTTGAGCCCGTCAAATTGAAGACCTTCTTGGAAGGCATTGTGGACATCATGCGCGTGCGCGCAGAGCAAAAGAGTTTGCAGTTGGTCTTCGAGCCGTCGATGCATCTGCCGCACACCGTGATGCTGGACGAAAACAGACTGCGCCAGGTGCTCCTCAATCTTCTGGGCAATGCCATCAAGTTCACCGATTTCGGATACATCAGAATGAGGGTATCGGCCAGCAGCGAAGGCCTGAATAAGAGCCGTTTGACTTTTGAGATCGAAGATACGGGCGTCGGCATCAGCAAGACTCAGCTGGACTGCATTTTTGAGCCATTCGAGCAAGTTGGCGATATGCGTCGAAAATCAGGCGGCACGGGCCTGGGGTTGTCGATCAGCCAGCAGCTGGTGCACCTGATGGGCAGCGATATTCAGGTGACCAGTCATATTGGGGCTGGCAGTAGGTTCACCTTTGATATTGTTGTGCCCGTCAGTGCGCGCGATGTTCTGCCGGCCGCACCGACGTGCATGGCGGTAGCGTATCGCGGCCTTCGAAAAAAGGTCCTCGTGGTGGACGACGTGGTGGCCAACCGCGAAATGCTGAAAGACCTGCTGGGCGGACGCGGTTTTGACGTCTATTTGGCGGTGAACGGCCAAGAAGGCATTGAGCAGGCGGAAAATATTCGCCCCGATATCATACTCATGGACATTGTCATGCCGGTCATGGATGGTTTGGAGGCCACGCGCCGTATTCGCCAGATGCAGGAAATGAAAGCTGTGCCGGTCATCGCCATCTCGGCCAGCGTCGCCAGTGACGATCAGGAGGGCATGATTAGGGCGGGTGCCAATGCCTTCATGAGCAAGCCCGTCAATCAGGAACTGCTGTTGGAAAGGATAGGTGAGCTTCTTGACTTGACATGGGTCTACGAGGCCTTGCCCATTGCTGCGAACGAATCCCGTTCAGATTCGGTGAACGAGGAACTGGTGGTGCCGCCTCAAAGGGAAATGAGTGCCCTTTACCAGCTCGCGCTGGAAGGCAACATGAGAGATATCCGGAAGCAGGCCGACCACATCGAAGCCATTGATGCAAGGTACAAGCCTTTTGCCGACAAACTGAGAATCCTGGCAAAATCATACCAATCCAAGGCCATACTCGAGATGGTCAACGATTGCGTTGAAGGGAATGCGCGTCGATGAACTCTCGCCCGCCTGAGCCCAGTGAATCGCCGACGATTCTGATCGTTGACGACACGCCTGCCAATGTGGCGGTGTTGGCCGACTATCTCGAAGACCAAGGCCTGCGCATCGTCGTCGCTCAAGATGGCCAAGAAGGGCTGAAACGGGCGGCGTTCGTCAAACCGGATCTCATCTTGCTGGACGTGCTGATGCCCGGCATGGATGGTTTTGAAACCTGCCGCCTGCTGAAAGAGGACCCGGCGGTCTTGGATATCCCCGTCATCTTCATGACCGCACTCACGGACACCAGCAATGTCGTCAAGGGTTTCCGGCTCGGCGCCGTCGATTATGTGACGAAGCCCATACAGATCGAAGAGGTGATGGCACGCATCGGCACCCACCTGTCTGTGCGCAAGATGAACAAGCAGTTGAGTGCCAAGAATTTGATGCTGGGGCAAGAGGTCAATACCCGGCAATTGGCGGAAGAAGCGCTGAAAGCTGTCACTGCCGAACAGAGCCAGTTGATAGGCAAACTGCGCGAGGCGCACGAGCAGCTGCTGCAATCCGAAAAAATGGCGCGAGAAGGCTTGAAACGAGTCAAAGACATCGTCCAGGCACTCAAGGACTTTTCACATGTGGGTGAGGCCAACTGGCTGGAAGCGGATTTGCATCAAGGTCTTGACAGCACCTTGAACATCGTCAACAACGAGATCAAATACAAAGCCACGGTGGTCAAGGAGTACGGGCAGTTGCCGCTGGTGAGGTGTCTGGCTTCGCAGTTGAACCAGGTGTTCATGAACTTGCTGGTGAATGCGGCCCAGGCGATTCCTGAGTTTGGCACCATCAAAATCCGCACGGGCGGAGCTGACGAATGGGTGTGGGTGGAAATATGCGACTCCGGCTCCGGCATTCCGCCCGAGATCGCGAATCGAATCTTCGACCCATTTTTCACCACCAAGCCGGTGGGCAGCGGCACGGGATTGGGCCTGTCACTGTCCTATGGCATCGTGAAGAAGCACGGCGGGCGCATCGAGGTGAAGAGCGAACTCACCAAGGGAACCTGCTTCACCGTGCACCTGCCCGTCAACCCAGTCGAGGCGGGGCAACCCTCGGGCGACTCGACCTGAATTGCCGCGCAGGCAGTGGCCATACCGCAGGCGGAGTCACTTGCCGCTGGCACAAAGCTCGGCAGTGAACCAAAGTTCTTTGCGTGCCGACGGGGTCTGTGACGGCAACACCGGGTTGAATAAGTCGATGACCGTGCGGCGATCGAGTTTCGCCTGGATGATGCTCTGCGCGTATTGCATACAGAACAGCTTGTCGAAACTGCCATCCGCAATGGCACGCTCGAGTCCCGTGCGGATGGTGTCCGCCAACGCCCCGTCGTTCTTGTTGGTGAAGAAGTAGAACGCGGTGGGATACCGAATCAGCAGATGCGGGTCGATGACTGTCCCTTCCTTGCGGTGCTGCTCTTCTTCGGCCCAGATCTCGACGATGGAGCGCGGAAAGTAGTCGAAGCGCCCCGCGGTCAGCATGCGAAACAGGCTGTCGTACATCGGTACACCAACCACCTCGATGCCATTGCCGCGCAGGATGTCGGTGTCGGGCCAATCGTGCCCCTGGCCGGCGACGAAGCGCCGCAGGTCTTTGACGTCCCGCACCGTCTCGAAGGCGGCAGACCGGTCTTGCCGAACCAGCAGCAATCGCCAACCGATCAGGCCTTTGAAGATCGGCACGCGGATCGGCAGCAACTCGCTCTCGCGCTTGGTCGAAGTCATGCCCCACGCCACGCGGATCGTCTTGCCCTGCGCCAACTCGAAGAACGAGCGTCCCTGGAGCATGGGCGCCTCCGACACCCGCAGCGCGTACTGCGTGGCCCCAGCCTTGTCCAAGGCCATTTGCAGCAGCTTGATCGGGTAGGCGTCCCGCGCGTCGCCGGGTGATCCGGACTGCGGGTAGGTGACTGTTTCAGCGCGTGCCAGCAAGCTGCTTGAGCAAAGGCACAGCAGCATCAGCCACAAGCGCCATCGCGTTCTCGGTGCAGAGCAGAGTCGCCAGGCACGCCACCGAATATGCGACAGCGCGCCACCTGTGGCGGGTGCCTGCTGCAAACCATCTGCCCACGACACCGGCATGCGTGCCGGCGGCATGTTTCGCCTGTCACCCATAGGCCAGACAGTCTGCGCCAAGAAGCACCGGTCGTCAAAATCGCCGGTGGTCTTTGCGGGCATTCCGGTGAGACCTTTTGGGCCCCTCTTTTGCCGTTGGCGGGCCGCCGGTGGCATCCGAAGCACGCGGCGCTGCGTATGCTCGGCAACCGATTCAGCGGATGACTCCAATGCTTCTTCGTTTGCCCTCTGTCGTTCGTTCGCTGGCCATGCTGGCCGGTGCGGCCCTCGTCCTGTATCTGCTGGCGCTGGTCTGGTTGTGGTTCAGGCAGGAGCGTCTGCTTTTCTATCCGGAGCCGTGGCCAAGTGAGGATCCGCCGGCGCTGGCGGCACCGGAGGTGCACAGCGTCTGGGTCGAGGTGCCGGGCGCCCGGCTGCATGCCGTGCACCTGCAGCAGCCACAGGCAAAGGGGCTGGTGTTCTTCCTGCATGGCAATGGCGGCAACCTGGCCAGCTGGTTCACCAACGCCGATTTCTACCGCCGCGCGGGCTACGACCTGTTCATGATCGACTACCGGGGCTATGGCCGCAGCAGCGGGCAAATCGCCAGCGAAGCCGAGCTGATGAACGATGTGCGCGCGGCCTGGCGGCAAGTGGCGCCGCAGTACGCCGGGCGGCCGGTGGTCGTCTACGGTCGCTCGCTGGGCACGGGCTTGGCGGCGCAGTTGGCAGCCGAGGTGAACCCGACGCTGACGGTGCTGGTCTCACCTTATCGCAGCATGGTCGCGCTGGCTGGCGAGCACTATCCGATCGTGCCCTCCGCGCTGCTGCGCTATCCGCTGCGCACCGATGCTGTGATTGCGCGCATCCGCGGCCCCGTCTGGCTGGTGCATGGCGAGCGCGACAGCGTGATCCCGCTGGCCCACAGCGAGGCGCTGCAGGCGGCAGCGGGGGCGCAGCATGCGCGCCTGCTGCGCCTGCCTGAAGCGGGGCACAACGACGTGCATGAGTTCTCTGCGTACCTCGACGCGTTCAGCGCCGAGCTGGCGCGGCTCTGACACGCGAGCTCAAGACCCTGCGTCGAGCGGGGGGCTGAATCCAGATCGGAATGCCCGTCGTAAGCCCTGTGATGTGGCACGGATGTCGTCGTGCCCGCCCGGCTTTGCGCCTTGCCAAGTGAAGGCGAGGGCTGCCCCGGTCAAGGAACTTGCTGTGATCGCTGCTGTTGCCTCTGTTCGCCCGCTGGCTGCCGCGCAGTGCCGCGCGTTGGCGGCGTTGGCTCATGTGGGTGACGGCCTGAGGGTCCCCCAAGAGGGGGGGCATCCGCTGCAAATCGACTGGCGTAAACCCGCTTTTGCCGGTAGCGCCGACGTGGCGCAATGGACCGGCGCGAACGCCAGGAGCAGCCATGTCATCCCTTCAATGCCCACCCTTCAGCCGCCTGCCGCGCCGGCCTGCTTCGCGTTGCGGAGCATGGCTGTGAAAGCCACCACCCACGGCGTTCCTGTTGCTCGCGCGCCGAGCCACGCGCTGCCTTTGGCCGGTGACACGGCGGGCCAGCCCGCCGACCCATTCGAGTCGGAGCCTGGGCTCGACGCAGACGAAGATCCGCTGCTGCAAGCCGTTGAGTTGGCGACGGGGTTCGCCGGCGCCGAGCCACGCGCCTTGTTGCCGGTGGCGTTGGACGACGCGGCGCTTGGCGCGCTGATCGCCCGCATCGCGCAGCACGAAGACAAGGCCCTCGCGACGCTGTACGACGCCACGTCCTCGCGCGTTTTCGGCCTGGTCGGCCGCATCGTGGTCGACAACGCCTTGGCTGAAGAAGTCGTCGAAGACACCTTCTGGCAGGTCTGGCGTCAAGCCGTGCGCTTTGACGCTGACCGCGGTCGGCCGCTGACCTGGTTGCTGGCGATGGCCCGTTCTCGCGCGATCGACGCACTGCGCAGGCGTGAACGTCGGGCCATGGTTCCGCTCGAAGACGAAGAGCTGGCGTCGTTGTGCGACGAAGACGGCGCCGGCCCACCCGACCTGCTCGCCGCCACCCATGGCAAGCATCTGCTGCACCGCGCGCTGGCCGCGTTGGAGGCCCAGCCGAGGCAGCTGATCGCGCTGGCCTTCTTCCGAGGCCTGACCCATGAAGAGATTGCCGCCTGCACCGGCCTGCCGCTGGGCACCGTGAAATCACAGATCCGGCGCTCACTGCAAACCTTGAAACAGCGGCTGGCCGAGGCAGGTTGCCCCGACATGCCGCTGTGATCTCGAACTCGAAGAAAGAAGGCTGTCATGACCCCCGACAACCGCTTTGACCTGCCGCCGGATCCGGCCGAGCTGATCCGGCCCGCGCCCGATCCGCTGGCCGACGAATCCGCTGGGCTGCTGCAAGGTGTCTTGGCCGAAGCCTGGCCCGAGGCCGCCGTGGCCAGTGGCCTGCGTGACCGGCTGGCCCGGCGTGCCGAGCAAAGCGCCCAGAGAATCGGCGCGGTGGTCAACGTGCGCCGGCAAGAGCGCACGCTGCTGGAACGGAACGCCGATTGCACCGTGCACCGCATCTATGGTCGCGGCGATGCCGCCCAGTTGCGACCCGGCGAGCCCTTGCAGGTCCGCACTGTCGAGCTGGCGCCGCGGGCCGTCTGGTTGCTGCCGGAAGGCGTGCCGGGCGTCGGCCGCGACTGGCTGCTGATTCGGGGCGGCGCGCAACTGCAGACCGAGGGCGAAGCCGACGTGGCGTTGCGGGCCCTGGACTATCACGTGCAAAGCCCGGTGGCGAGCGGGGCGGCTGCTTGCGTGCAGGCTGGCGACGAAGGCGCCTTGCTGCTGCTGCGCGAGCGCGCGCAGGGTTCAGATCCTCACCCAGCCGAGGCTGGTTCGTCGACGTCGCGCGAGGCACCGGATGCGTGGGAAGACTTCGCACCGCTGGTCAAGCGCCGCGTGCTCTGGCAGCAAGGGCCGGTGGCCGCCGTGCTGTGGCTCGCCTCGCCCGGCGCCACCGTGCCCCAGCACCACCACGGGCATGACGAAGAGTGCCTGATGTTGCGTGGCGACCTGTTCCAGGACGACTACCTGCTGCGCGAAGGCGACTACCAACTGGCGCCGTGCGGCACCGGGCACGAGACGGTCAACACTGACACCGGTGCGCTGATTTACGCGCATGGCGATCTGGACATGCAGATCACCGGTGAGTGAGTGTGGGCGTTGAACCTCGGTGACTACACCGGCAGCACTGTCGTCGCCTTCACGCTGCTGAGGACGAAGCTCGTCTTGCAGTCCTGCACGCTCGGGTGCCGCAGCAACGTGTCCATCACGAAGCGGGAGTAGTGGTCCATGCCGGACACGACCACGCGCAGCAGGTAGTCCATCTCACCGGCCATGGAGACGCATTCGACGACCTCCGGCCAGGCCTGGACGGCCGCACCGAAATCGTCCATCGGGCTGCGCTTGTCGCCGCCGCTGTGCTTTTCCATTCGCACGCTGATGTAGGCGGTGAGCGTCAAGCCGATGCGTTCGGCCCGCACCAGCGCCACGTAGCCGGCGATCACGCCCGCTTCTTCCAGCCGCTTGACCCGGCGCAAGGCGGCCGACGGCGACAGGTGCGCCTGCGCCGCGAGCTGCTCGTAGCTCATCCGACCGTCGCTTTGCAGCGCCGCGAGAATGCGTCGATCGACGGCGTCGAGCTCCAGGTCTGCTGCCATCCGGCCGATTGTGCAGAAGATCAGAGTCTCAGGACAAGCCAGTCACCGGGATGGCCGCGCCGTGGACCGCACGCGCCGCGGGCGACGACAGAAACTCGATCACCTGCGCCAGATCCTGCGTCGACACCCACTGGCCTGGATCCGCATCAGGCATGGCGGCCCGGTTTTCGGGGGTGTCGAGCGTGGTCGGCATCACGCAATTGACGTTGATGCCTTGCGCCCTCAATTCGCTCGACATCGTCTCGGTCAACCGCATGACCACCGATTTCGAGGCGGTGTAGGCACCCATCATCGCGGCCCCCTTTTGCGCACTGAACGAGGCCACGTTGACGATCTTGCCGCTGCTGCGCGCCAGCATCTGCGGCACGACGGCGCGCGCCATGTGCAGCACGGTGCGCGCGTTAAGGTTGAACAGGAAGTCCCAGCTGCCGTCGGACGTCTCGTGGACGGCCTCGCCCATGCGAAACCCGCCGGCGATGTTGCACAGCACGTCGATGCGGCGGAAGCGGGCGATCGTCTTGGCTACCGCGGCATTGGCTTCCTCCTGCTTCAGCAGGTTGGCGCCCAGCAGCAGCAGGCCATCGTCTTCTTCGCCGTAGGCAGTGGCCAGGGCCTCAGCGTGCAGGTCGATCAGCGCAAGCCGATCACCCGCCGCCTTGAAGCGCTGCGCCACGGCCCGGCCGAGGTTGCCTGCCGCACCTGTGATCAGAACCACCCGTTGGCTGTCGCTCATGTCGTGCTCTCCATGCTCTTCGTTCGCTTGGCAGCATGGTACGAGCCATCGCCCCGCGTGATCACTTCATCGGTCGCCAGCACGTCGCCCGGCTCGTACACCGGCCCGGTGCCCAGCCGCTCGTAAAGCGGGCCGAAGTCGATGCTGGCCAGCGCCAGCAGGTCTTCGAACGCGTTGATGACGAAGTAGCTTTCCTGGAAATCGTCGATGCGGTAGTGGGTTCGCATCACGCGCTCGAGGTCGAAGCCTATCCGGTTCGGCGAAGGGCTGTCGAGCGCAAAGAGCGTCTCGGTGCTCGACGAGGCGATCCCCGCGCCGAAGATGCGCAAGCCGCCGTGCTGCCGTATGAGCCCGAACTCGATCGAGTACCAGTACAGCCGCGCCAGGTTCGTCAGCTTGCCCAGCCGCTTGGCGCGCATGCCGCCTTCGCCATAGGCCTGGGCGAAATCGGCGATCACCGGGTTCATCAGCATCGGCACATGGCCGAACACGTCATGGAAGACGTCGGGCTCCTCGAGATAGTCCAGCTCGTGCGGCTTGCGGATGAACTGGCCGGACGGAAAGCGCCGGTTCGCCAGGTGCTCGAAGAACACGTCGTCCGGCACCATGCCGGGCACGGCGACGATCTCGAAGCCGGTGCGCTTCTTCAACACCTCGGACAGCTCACCAAAGTGCGGGATCTGGTGGGGGCCGATCGGCAGGTCGTGCATGGCCTGCGCGAACTGGTCGCAAACGCGGCCTTGCAACAGCTTGGCCTGGCGTTCGAACAGCGTCTTCCAGACGCCGTGCTCCTCGGCCGTGTAGCTCTCCCAGTTTTGGTCGATGGTCCAGTCGGGCCGCGCCGGCCGGCCGGCTTCGCCCGCGACCACGCCGTGCTTGCCGCTTGCCGCGGTCAGGATGCCCGCAGGCCTGTCCAGTAGCTGTTGCACTTGAAATCTCCGTTGGAAAGTTGCCGTCGAATCAGGCTTGGCGGGTCGACACGGACTCGAAGACCTGGTCCGCCACGCGCGCCAGTTCGATGTCTTTGGTCGAAAGCCCCTGGACGTCGTGCGTCGTGAGCGTGATCACGACGCGGTTGTAGACGTTCGACCACTCGGGGTGGTGGTCGTGCCGCTCCGCCGCCAGCGCGACCTGCGTCATGAAGCCGAAGGCCTGGCGGAAGTCCTCGAACAGGAACTCGCGGGTGATCGTGCCACCACGCTGCGGATCATGCCGCCAGGCGGGCAGGGCCTGGGGCAACTGGCTGATGGCCTGGGTGACGAGCTTGCTCATGCTGTGCCTCCTTCGTACTGCGCGGACCTTCGCGCGCTGGCATTGGGGGCACTGTAGAGACAAGCATGCGCAGGTTTGCTGCGTATCGCACCGCCCTGGGCGGCACGGCGCAGGAATGCTGCGCTACCGGCGCGCCTGGGGCTGTGACGGTGGGCTGACGATGTTGCGGTCACTGCGGCCGGCGCTGCACGGCGCCTGCCATTCGCGCAACTCCGTGGCCAGGATCGTGTGACCATCCTGGTCCGCCCGCCGAATCAGCGCATTGACGTTGTCGTCGGTGACCTTCTCGTGGCCCAGGCCCTTGCACAGCAGACGGTAAACGTCTTCCACTTCCTGCAGCTGAATGTCGTTCATCGCAAAACCTCCTTGTGAGGTCCTGGCTGCGGCAAGGCGCGTTCCGCGTGCGGCCGCGGCATGAAACGAAGCCATTGGGCTGGCGGCGCGGCGGGGATGGCCTGCCCGGAGGGACTCGAACCCCCGACCTGCTGCTTAGAAGGCAGCTGCTCTATCCAGTTGAGCTACGGGCAGCGCGGAGGCGAATTCTAGGCCGACGCGCGCTGCCGCCCCTTTCGGGCGGTGTCAACGACGCTCGTACTGCCGGGAGCCGAACAGCACGTCGCGCGATTTGTCATCGGTGATCGAGCGGCGCTTGTCGGCCAGGACCTCGACGCCGCGCATCACCGCCGGGCGCTTGGAGATCTCGTCGAACCAGCCTTTCAGGTGCGGGAAGTCGTTCCAGTCGATGCCCTGGTTCTTCCAGGAGCGCAACCAGGGGAAGATGGCGATGTCGGCGATGCTGCAGTCCTTGCCGCCGATGTAGCGCGAGTTGGCCAGGCGGCCGTTCAACACCATGTACAGGCGTCTGGCCTCGTTGGTGTAGCGGTCGACCGCATAGGGGATCTTCTCCGGCGCGTAGACACGAAAGTGGTGCGCCTGGCCGAGCATTGGGCCGATGCTGCCCATCTGGAACATCAACCACTGCAGCACCTCGTACCTGCCGTGGGTGCTGGCGGGCAGCAGCTTGCCGGTCTTGCCGGCCAGGTACAGCAGGATCGCACCGGACTCGAACAAGGAGATCGGCTTCCCTTCCGGGCCGTCAGGGTCGACGATCGCAGGAATCTTGTTGTTCGGGCTGATCGCGAGGAATTCGGGTTTGAACTGATCGCCGGCGCCGATGTCTACCGGGATGGTCCGATAGGCGAGGCCGCACTCCTCCAGCATGATGT